>TARA_B100001093_G_scaffold486799_2_pt1 | contig 11116 bp, 10 predicted proteins | sample TARA_B100001093 | Tara Oceans TARA_B100001093 (sample SAMEA2623116) | marine metagenome | biome: marine biome (ENVO:00000447); feature: surface water layer (ENVO:00002042); material: "saline water (ENVO:00002010), including plankton (ENVO:xxxxxxxx)" | depth 5 m
CAGGACACGTTGAGATCAGAGAGCTGAACTGTCACGGTCACCCGTACGAATACGCAAAACGGTATCCACTGAAGAGACAAAGATCTTGCCGTCTCCGATTTCGCCCGTTTTGGCCGCTTCAGCGATGGCATCTATCACGGCATCGACACGACCATCGTCGATGACAACTTCGACCTTCAGCTTCTGGAGGAACTCAACTGTGAATTCGGAACCGCGATAGCGCTCAACCTGACCTTTCTGCCGGCCGAATCCGCGCACTTCACTGACCGTCATACCGACGATGCCAGCATTGACTAAAGCCAGTTTGACGTCCTCAAGCTTGAAGGGACGGATGATGGCTTCGACCTTTTTCATGGATGTTGATGAGTAGGCGATCTTTTGAGTGTGTCAGGAATTGGCCTGAGATGACAGGGCCGGGATAGGAGAAAGGTTCAATCCGGCGTTCGACGCATCCTCAATAAGTTCACTGGCATTGGATTTCTTGACAGTGACGAGTCCCTCGGCAAGAAGCTCCCAATGGGATTTCTCGAAATGGGTCTGGAGCCACAAAATGCCGTGGACGCTCTCAGGCTGCAGTCGGAAAGAATTCCCTTCGGTGACGAGACTGAGATCCATACCCAACGGGTGCATTGCTTATGACTATTAGGCCCGGATTCTGCGCCATCAGTTGTACGTATTGATACCGAATCAATCACTGTTGAAATCCACTCAACGCTTCTTGAAGGCCGGCCTTAAGGTCAAAAGCCGGTGTGAACCACATTCACCTCATGAGCATTTCCGGCACTGAAAGCACCAAAACCCCTCTGTATGGCGAAAGAGCTGTCGCCGAAGCAGAATTGATTTGTTTCGACAATCCAAGGCCAGGACGTCCCTATGAGGTCTCGATTGAATTGCCGGAATTCACCTGTCTGTGCCCTTTTTCGGGTTATCCGGATTTTGCTGTGTTGCGTTTGATTTATCAGCCTGGCCCCAGAGTGGTTGAGCTGAAAGCGATCAAGTTGTACATCAATCACTTTCGTAATTGTTCGATTTCCCATGAAGAGGTCTCGAACAAGATTCTCGATGATTTGATTACTGCCTGTGATCCGGTTTGGATTCAGATGGAAGCTGATTTCAACCCCCGTGGCAACGTCCACACTGTCGTGAGGGTTAGTCACGGGACTCGTCAACCTTGCTAATCAAGATTGGCAATTCTGCGGCGAAGCCAGCAAGATTTCGATTGCAAAGTCCTCCGATGTGCAGCTTTCTGCTCGATGGCTGAATGGCTGATGAATCCAGTACAGCCCAGAGTTGTCGGGTCGCTATCAAGCTGAGGCCTCCTCCAAGAAGTGTGATGGCGAAGCCTGCATACACGAGTGGAACTCCGGGATCACGCTTTAAAAGCAGGCCGCTGGCAGGCATCACTTCCACCACTCTGAGTGGCAATCCTTTGATTTCGGTGGACGTGCCACCCGGTCGCAGGTTGCCAAGCAGGGATCCGTCAGCATCAAACACTTGAATTGGACCTTGCTCGCTACTCAAACTCATCAACACGGGTTGGCTTCCATCTGGGCGCGTTGGAAGCACAAGGCCCCAAATTTGTTCTCCAAGTTCGGGAAAACTGCGAAGGGGCAATTGAAGTTCAGGGCTTTTTCCGATCTGAACTGTGATTGCAGCCAGCTCCCAGTCGGCTTGATAGATAGTCATTCCTCGATATCTCAGAGGATGATTGACACTGATTTCGTGTTGTTCCGAAGGGCCTCCTGGAGGATTAAGCAGGAGGTTTGAGCGGAATTGCTCGGTGCGCCCTGCCGGATCTCTCTCAATTGCGAAGCGTTCAAGAGTGATCGAGAGCCTGTTGTTGCCAGAGGGATCAAGCAGATCGAGGACTCGGCCGGGCGCAAGGAAGCGTTCCAAGCGATTTCCAGAGAGTGCCCCCCAAGCAGCTCCGATCAAAAGCAGCACCAAACCGGCGTGAACCAATAGAGGCCCAACCTTGCCAATCACGCCCCGACGTGCGGCTAAACGATCCTCATGCCTCTGCACTTGCCACCCTTGACCTTGTAGGTGAGAGCTGAGGATGTTTAAGGCTGATTCGCCATTGGGACAAGCGATCGATTCCGCCAGTGCCAATTTACTGAGTTGTCTTGGTTTGCGATAGTCCACCCAGCGCATAGATGCCAAAAGTGCCGGCCACTGTCGACGCCAACTGCACAAAGTCAAAGCCAATCCCAGCCATGCCAGAAGTCCCAAAAACCACTGGCTTGAATAAATGTGGTTCAGCTGGAGTTGTAAGAGGTGTTTGCCATTAATCAGACCGAGCCATGGATCCGCGTCGAAACGCTCCAAATAAAGCTCAGGTGCCTCGTTCTGAGGAAGGATGGTTCCTAGAGCACTGGCTATGGCAATCAGCAGAAGCAGCAGGATCGCAAGACGAAGATCCGAGAGCAGGGCGAAGAGACGGCGAAGTGCACGCATCAGTTCAGACCAGTCTTGCCAACAGTGTGAGTGCGCCTGTGGCGAGGAGTACGACGCCACTGATGGGTGGAATCCAACGGCCGATGGGTCGTAACGCCAATAAACGTGGCAGCGAAGCAGCCAAGTTGCCCGCAAGGAGGAGGGGCAGCACTTGGCCAATTCCGAAGCTTGTCAGCATCACCATTCCGAGGAGTGGGCGGCCAGTGCTGGCAATCCAGCCAAGAAGAACGGCTAACACTGGTGTCGTGCATGGTGACGCCGCCAGTCCAAACGCTAATCCTGCAGCAACAGGGGCTAGTGGGGCAGGCACATTGCTTGTCCAGCTGAGCGGGTCAGGTCCTGCGGGAAGAGGGAGACGCACTACCCCGAGCAGATTGAGTCCCATCACAACCGCTAAAACGGCTACGAGGGTTGGAATCAATCCTGGTATTTGGCCATAGATTCGGCCCAGAAGGCCACTCAGGCTGCCCAACACCACCAGAGCACCAACAATGCCAGCACAGAAAGACAGGCTGCGTTGCCAAGGCTTTTGTTTGTTGTCGAAGCCCGCTAGGTAGGCAAGTGTGATCGGTAATAAGGAAAGAGAACATGGCCCAAGGCTGGTAAGAGCTCCTCCTGCGAAAACAAGAGCCACCGTGATGGGGCCTGGCTGCTGCAGCGCATGGTTTAGAAGTTGCTCGCTACTGCGAGCAAGGTCTGACAGTGCCAGCTCGAGTGATGAAATAGTTGTACCGGTGCTGCCGGGATCAATTGATACTCACCTTATCCACGTCGTCGCTGATCGCGGTGGCTGTGACCACCGATTAAACCTGTGGATTCCAGTGAACAACGGATTAACAAGCCAATAACCACCATGCTGGAGAGCAGTGAATTCCCCCCATAGCTGACCATTGGGAGTGGGAGACCCGTTGTGGGCATGGCACCGGAGGCCACCGCAATATTCATCAGAGACTGTCCTACTAAAAGTGTCGAACATCCAATCGCTATCAGCCTTGCCTGGTTGCTCCTGCAGCTCAATGCAACACGAAGCCCTAAAAAACCCATCAACATGAGGAATAACAGCAGCATCACCGATCCAACGAAGCCAAACTCCTCGGCGTAGACGGCAAAGATGAAATCCGTGCTTTGGATGGGCAGATATTGCAGTTTCTGGGTCGATAGGCCGAAACCTTGGCCAAAAATTCCTCCTGATCCAATCGCCAGCAGGCTTTGGATGAGTTGATAACCATCGCCCTGAGGGTCTTGCCACGGATTGAGGAACGAGATCACGCGGATCCGTTGGTATTCATTAATCAAGATGCTGCTAACCCCGAGCAGTCCCCCTGCCAGAGCGGTCCCAAAAAGTTGAATCAAGGGAAGTCCCGCTGAAAAAGCCATCAGCCAAATCAGAAGACCAATCAGTGCTGCGGTGCTCAGATTCGGCTGTTTGAGAATGAGCAGAACAAGTGTCGCGAAGCTTGCTAGCCAAAGCACCTTTTGATCCAAGGCATTCCGCTTCCATAGGGCGAAGAGATTGGCGGCCTGGAGGACCACAAAGGGTTTCACCAACTCTGATGGTTGGACCTGAATTGGACCGATGACGAGCCAGCGACTCGCTCCATTAACGGTGGTACCCATGACCAATGTGGCTGCAACCATCAGGCAACCGATCCAAAGGCCAGGACCGGCGATTTTTAGCCAGCGTCTGAGTGTTGTTGAAGCAACGAACGCCATCAGACTCCAGCTGGCCAGCATCCAGACCAGTTGACGTTTTAGGTAATAAGCCCCTTCCCCTTGTTCTCGAGCTGCAACCCACCAGCTGGCTGAGGCCAACACCAGTAATCCAGCAACACACCAGATGGCAGTAAGACTGAGCAGGAGCCTCGCCTCTGTTGGCCAGAGAGACCAGTCGAGAGGTAGCCAACGCTGAACCCCTCGCTGATTGGAAACTGAGTCCACAGAGACTTTCGCTGCCCCCCTCCGCGTGGGTCGGCTCCTTCTGGAGGTCACGCTGGAGTCGCTCAAAAGAAAGTAAATCAATAGTCAGACACCTATTGAGCCGCCCCATGAACGATTTGCCAAGCAAATACAACAAAAAAAACCCGACCAAGGCCGGGTTAAAGCGATGTGATGCAGTAATTGACTATCTAATTGCCAACATTGACCTGACAACCACCTGTACAAAGTTCAACTTTGATGATGCGCCCACCTTGCTTCTGTATTCGCTGTTGTTCAGCAAACCAGCTTTCGTAAGGAACCCACTTTGTAAAAAAGGTATTTTGCAGCTCACGCTGCGAACGAACCTTTTCAGGTGAGGGAATGCAGGCTGTGACCTTGAAGAGACGCATCAGTTGCCAAGTCCAGAACAGATGTAGTCGAAGTAAACACCCATTTCCCTGCCAGCATCTGGACCTGTAAGAGAGGCTGTCACTTCTTTCATGGCTTGGATGGCTTGGACAGTAGCTCCAATGGGGACACCCAATGAGTTGTAGGTTTCTTTCAAACCATTCAGTACGCGTTCGTCAAGAATTGATGTATCACCTGCGAGCATCGCGTAGGTGGAATATCGCAAGTAATAGTCAAGATCTCGAATACAGGCGGCGTACCGTCGAGTCGTATACATGTTGCCGCCTGGACGGGTGATGTCCGAATAAAGCAGCGACTTTGCTACAGCTTCTTTGATGATCGACGACGCGTTAGCGCTAATGGTTGCGGCAGCCTTGACTCTCAGTTCACCGCTGGTGAAATACTGCTCAAGGTTTGTCATGGAGTTGGTATCCAAGTACAGGCCTTGGACGTCCGACTTGTTGATGACGTTGGTGATCGCGTCTTGCATGGATCAGTTGAAGTGGCGTGGAAGGTGGGTGATTCCGATGATTTAAGCGAGAGCGCCGATCACGTAATCGAAATAGAAGCCAGCCTCTTCGGCATCTGAGCCTGTGAGGATACTCATGGCAACGGATTTCATTTCGCGCACGGCCTCAGCCATTGCCTCAAGAGGGGTGCCAAGGGAGCGGTAAAGCTCACGGGCACCAATCACACCAATCTCTTCGATCGGAGTGACGTCGCCAGCAACCACGCCGTAAGTGACAAGACGCAGGTAATAATCCATGTCTCGTAAACAGGTTGCAGTCATCTCCTGGCCGTAGGCATTGCCACCAGGGGAAATGACATCAGGACGCTTTTGAAACAGCTGTCCGCCTGCTGTTTTGACAATGCGCTCACGGCTCTCGCTGAGAACCTGGGCGACACGCAAGCGACGCTGCCCGCCACTGACGAAGGACTTGATCTGGTCCAATTCGCCAGGGTTGAGATAGCGGGCTTCGGCGTCCGCGTTGATGATCGAGTTGGAGACGATGCTCATGCAGTTCTACCTCGAAACAAGCGGCCGCCCGAAGGAGGCCGATATGCCGGTGAATGTTGGGTGAATTTGATGACCTCTAAGAGATCAGTAAGCAGCTTAAGGGCGGCTTGGGGGGTTGGACTGGGAATCCATGCTGAAAAGGGTGCAGATGTTGTATCTGTTGACCTTTCTCAGAGACGTTGGGAATGGCAGCAGCCAAATCCAACTTGTCTTCATTTATTGTCCACCAACGCCAAGAATTACTTCTAAGTCGGTAACAGATCTTCACCGCTTGAGTAGCGCTTGAGGGATTTTTTGCGATAAGAAAATTGTGGCTGAAATTTCACGGTTGAAAAATGTAAAATCTAATAAGTTTTTCAAAATTTTTTTGCAATATTCTGCCTCGAATAGCTATTGAATAATTTTTATTTCCAGATTCGAGCTGACACTCTTTATTAGAAAGGGGGCTCGGGACGTTGAGATGATTTATTTTATTATTAAGTTTGTATGCCTAGACATGCAAGCAAGAGTAAATATTTAATTATTTTTTGTCTTGAATGTCCGAAATGCGTGGAGGGTTTACCCAGCTTTTTGTGGTCCAGGTTAGGTTTTGGATTTTAATTCTTATCAACTATATGGCTGAATCTGTAGGTGGATTAAGACCAGCGTTCCCCCTGTAAAGCATTGATGTACGAATGATGGTGGACTGATCTTGTCCTGGAGACGTCATCATGCCATTGATTCGTGGGACATCATTTGCCTCTTCTTGCTTTCTTTGTTTCAGGAGACAAAGAGTTGCCTGCTGTTGGCCGTCTCTTGCTCGAATAATTAGAAACTCCGAGACTTCTCTGGGTGAGCTCGCACGTCCGAGTAGCGCGAGTCCTGCTGCCGCAGCTGCGCGAAGTGGAGACATGCTGAATAATCGGTTTTGAAAGTCGTCGCTTAAAGCAACGGCTTCCACAAAACCAGAAAGGTCCGAGTCTTCATTGCGTAATTGTGATTCGGCGCTTACAAGTCGTTCATTGTCGAGTGGTATTCGATTCAGGAGCTGCCTGTACGTTTCATTTATCGCGATATTTAGTTCTTCTTCCGTAAATGGAGCTTTTAATTGAATGAGTGAAGAAATTCCACCTCTCTTTGAGAAACCGCTTGCGTCTTTGCTCTGAAGGGCGTTCGCCAACCCAGCATTTGGCAGTTTTGGTTTTGTGATCGCAGCCGATTGAAAGGGGCTGATTCGTTGGCTTGTTCTCGAGTTGAATTTGGTTCTAGGAGTATCCGTAGAGGGGAAAACTAAAGGCTCAAGTTGAGAACCAGTGGTGAGTTGGGTCGGTGCCAATATTTGTTCTCCCCTCAGGTTGTTCAAGTTATTGAAAGGGGTCTGTCCAGAAAATGATCCCAGCTTGATTTGCAAGAGGCGATTGCAATCTGACTTGTTGCGTCGCTTCATCATGTTGCTAGTGGCTTGACGTTGCCCGTCGCTGGCTCGGTCTTTGAGAAATTCTGCTACTTCTGAAGGAACAGCAGCTTTACCAAGTAAGGCCAAACTTGCAGCAGATGCTGCTCGCAGTGGGGCGATTCGGGAGAGTCTCTCTTGAAACGCATCACTCATCGCAACTGCTTCTATAAATTCAGCCAAATTGATATTCAGATTGCGCAATTTCGATTCAGCGCTTACTAGCCGTTCATTGTCGAGGGGTATGCGATTAAGGAGCTGTCTGTAAGTTTCATCAACAGCATTTTTCAGCTCATCTTCACTAAAAGGAGACTTGAGTTCGACCCAAGAACTGATTCCTATTTTGCTAGCAAAGCCTGCTACGTCCTGACTATCAAGAGCTCTCCTGAGTCGAGCTCCGGGTACCTCAGGAGCCGCTGAGCCTTTGAAACTTACCTTCGTTGACCACGTGGGTTGTTTTGTGCTGTTTGTGGTGTTTTCAGGTTTAGTTAGAGCGATCGATGCTTCACGTGAATCGGGCTTGGTGCGTGGTGTTGTCTCCAACCAATTGTCAATAGAGCTATTGGCTTTGGACTGAAGATTCCTGGGCGTTATATCTCCAGGTGTTTTAAAACCGCTTCCTGATTTGATCTCAGGGCGCGCCCTTTGGGTGTAATCAATTTGATCGTCAAGATTGAGTTTCTCTCTCCAGGTCGGCGCACGTCGACTGGTGAGATCCCGCGGCGTTATAAATCGTTCGTAAGGAACGGTGTCTTCACCGAAGCACTCTGAAAATTCCTTGCTCGTAACAAGAGCGTCAACTAAACCGTAAAAACCTTCTCGAGCTGCAGTGTCAAAAAGGGCGTCGATCTCCCAGCGACCAAAAGTGGGCCGTCCCAATAGACGGCGATGCATCACTTCAATAGCCTTGGCGATGTAGAGGCCTTCCCAATAACGACGGCGGAATGCACTTGAACGTGCGACGAGGCGGACAAATTCCCTCACACTGATATCACCGTTCTCGAGTTTGTTCTCGTTCGTGATCAGCTTTTCGCCGGCATAACCATTATTTCCGAGGATCTGTACATAAACAGCCTTGATAACGGCTTGAGTACTCGCTTCAGTTGAACGAACACTTGGTTGTCCACCACGTCGGGGAATTGAGTTTCCCCCGGTGGCGATCTGTTGCAATCTCATCACTGTGGGTCCAACGCTCCGAGGTCGGCTATTTCGGAACTGAGGACTGTCCATTTGCCCGGGCTGGGACAAACCATTGCTGACTAAAAGCCTGCGCGTGTCATATCCAAAAGGGGCTGGGCGTGTGGAAACTGAGGCGGTGGCAGAAGGGAAAATGGCACCGTATTGGTTACCGATTGGGTCATTCCCTCCGCCGTAGACGTGCTGATCACTCAGAGGTTGCCGGTAAGACGCGTACAGAGTGATGTATTGCGGTGAGCCTTCGAAAGGCGCGCTAAAGCGGAAAAGCCGACGATTTGAGCCCCAACCAGCACTCTCTTGGGCTTCCTCGCCGAGGTCACGCAGGTAAGGAACTGTTTCCTCCCCAAAGGTTTGGGCGTATTCCGAACCATTAATCAACACATCAACAAGACCGTTGAGCCCTTGATTGCTAACAATCGAAAACGCTTTGCGGAACTCTTCCAGAGAACTAATTCCACGACCAAGAAAGTGCCTGTAAGCCAGCTCAACCACTCTGCTATTGACAAATCGGCCGTAGAACTGAGTCCTGTATTCCTTGCTTTTGCCAAGTGCACGAATGAATTCGCGCATTGATAGTTTGCCCTGAAGGAGCTGACTGGCCTCTACTCCAGAGGGAGTTTGCGAGTAACCCTTGGCGATGTCACGTTCGAATACCTGTCGGTAAGCAGCGCGCACCACTTCTGCTTTTTCAGAACCGGAGAGGCCTGGACGCATTTCAAACCGCTGAGCGGACTCAGCAGCTAAGGCATAGATCGCTGGCAGCTGTAGTCCTTGGCGAACGGAACTACCTAATTTCTGTCGTGTCGAAGGCGTTGGGACAGAAAGCTCTTTGAGCAGCACGTTGAAACATTCGATGGTGAGTCGACGGGCTTCAGGTCGGTCTCGCAGGAGGGCTGCAGCCTCTGCACGCATTTCTTGCAGGGCCACGTTCGTCGCGAGAAGAGAGCAGCCTTTTTCCAGCAAGTCCCTCAGGCCGCGCGTATTGACAGCAAGAATGCTCGGATCGCCTGCAACTAAGGCATAGCCCACGTAACGCAGGAACCATCCCAGGTCGCGCACTGATTTGCGCATGTTCCCCGGGCCATATTTGGCAACGCTGATGGCGGCGAAGCCGGTTGGAAGGACAACACGAACATCCCCCTCGTCATTGCCTTGCAGCAGGCGAGTGAAAATATTGCCGCTTTTCTTACTTGATTCAGCTCCCGTAAAGGTTTGAATCGACGCCTGGAAAGCAACTTGATCAGCTGCGAGTGGAGTGACGTCGGAGGTTTTGGTATCGCCAGTACTCAGAGGGGCTTCAAGGAACGAGAGCGGAGTTCCTCCCACAAAAATTCTGTTAGCTGCTCGAGCAACGATTGGCTCTGCGTTCTCAGAAAGAAGCCGCGCAGCCTCAATTCTGTCGTTTCCACTCCGGAAAAAAGTGATGAGGGTGTCGAGCTCACAGCCGTCTGGGAAACGGTCTTGTTGCTCAGCCTGACGGACACTGGAGAGCGGCAGGGTGTCGTACAGCTGAGGGGAAACCCTTGGGCTGCCGCTACTGGCGGTCACTGTCATGAACGAGAGCAAGCCGGATCGAGTCAGGTTACGGCTCTTCATTCAGCCTTCTGGGCAGCCGTGAACAAATGTTTGCAGCTCTGATGAGGTTTGGCTCTCGATGGCGCTCCCCCATGAAATGCTCCCTCCAGCGTTTATTTCCAGAATTGGTGAATTAATGAGCACCCAACCCTCAGATGTGGCCACCCCAGTGGTGAGCGACTTTTATGACCGGTTCCCCTATCCAGCGGATCCACTTCAAGATGGGCCGCCACCTGGGTACAACTGGCGTTGGTGTCACGACAGCGTGCTCGCTGTTGTGAGGGGAGGGTTAGGGACGCAGGATTTAGATCAGCCTCCTATTCGCATTCTTGATGCCGGCTGCGGTACCGGCGTCAGCACGGACTATCTCTGCCATCTGAATCCAGGAGCAGAGGTGCTGGCTGTCGATATCAGCGCAGGTGCTCTGGATGTGGCAATTGAGCGCTTGCGTCGCTCTGGTGGGGCGGATCAAGTCCGCTCCCTACGACAGGAGCAGCGCAGCCTTCTGGACCTCCAAGAAGAAAATTGTTTTAACTACATCAATTCGGTTGGGGTCTTGCATCATTTGCGCGACCCGCTGGCTGGATTGAAAGCGCTAGGAAAACTGCTGGCTCCCAGGGGACTGCTCCACCTGTTCTTGTATGCCGATGCAGGCCGTTGGGAGATCCATCGAACTCAAAAAGCTCTTGAGCTGCTGGAGGCTGGGACAGGTTCGGAAGGCTTGAGGTTGGGGCGTGCGCTGTTTTCAGAGTTGCCTGAGATGAATCGGTTGAGGCGAAGCCACGAACAACGCTGGACTCTCGACACCCAGGCCGACGCCAATTTTGCCGATATGTATCTTCATCCGCAGGAAACCAGCTATGACCTTGAGTCGTTGATGACGTTGATTCACTCATCGGGTTTGCACTTTGCTGGTTTTTCGAATCCTTCGGTATGGAACCCTGCACGACTGCTCAAGGGTGAATTGCTCTTGCGCGCTAAGGCATTAACGCCATCAGCTCAATGGGCGCTTGTGGAGCAGCTCGATCCTGAGATCAGTCATTTTGAGTTTTTTTTGAGTGCTGAGCCAATCAGGCCTCTCTCTTGGGACGACGACGAGCGCTTGCTGGGAG
>TARA_B100001093_G_scaffold117563_1_pt1 | contig 11114 bp, 6 predicted proteins | sample TARA_B100001093 | Tara Oceans TARA_B100001093 (sample SAMEA2623116) | marine metagenome | biome: marine biome (ENVO:00000447); feature: surface water layer (ENVO:00002042); material: "saline water (ENVO:00002010), including plankton (ENVO:xxxxxxxx)" | depth 5 m
ATTGATGTATTCATTCCATCATTTTTATCATTGGATGAAGAATAAGAAATATATATCCAGCCATTTGATCTAAAATTTGGATGTAATTCAATATCTAATAATCCTCCCTGATTTTTTGAGATTATTTTGGGTAGATTTTTGATCGATGTTTTTATCCCGTTTTCAAAATGGATTAGCTCGCCTTTTCTTTCCGTGATAAGAATTGAATTATCAGGTAAAAAAGCAAACGACCATGGAATATCTAAGTCAGAAACAACTATTTCGTATTTTAAATCAGTTGCTAAACCGTTTATTTGGAAGAACAAAAAAATTAGAAATGCCCAAACTTTTATCATAAAAATAATCTTTCTATGAAATTACAAAAAACAAGTTATTTATAGCTCAAATTTATGGTTGAAATCGACAATATTTGTATATTTTTGTTAATTAAATTACACAATGATGAGTGAAAAAATAAACTGCTTAATTATTGGCTCTGGACCAGCTGGTTATACTGCAGCTATATACGCAGCAAGGGCTAATATGAATCCGGTACTATATCAAGGCATCCAGCCTGGAGGTCAGTTAACTACAACCACAGATGTAGAAAACTTCCCTGGATATCCCGACGGGATTTCTGGACCCGAAATGATGATCGAGTTACAAAAACAAGCTGAAAGATTTGGAACAGATATTAGAAATGGGTGGATAACGAAAGTAGATTTTTCTGGTGGATTAAAATTGTGGGTTAATGACGAAAAAATTCTTGAGTGTAAAACAATAATAATTTCCACAGGAGCATCTGCAAAATACCTTGGTCTGGAATCTGAAAAAAAATATTTAGAGTCGGGCGGTGGAGTTTCGGCTTGTGCAGTTTGTGATGGATTTTTTTATAAAAATCAAGAAGTTGTTATTGTAGGTGGAGGAGATTCAGCTTGTGAAGAAGCTCATTATTTATCAAAGCTATGCAGTAAGGTAACAATGTTGGTCAGAAAAGATGAGTTTAGAGCTTCTAAGATCATGCAAGAAAGAGTAATGAAAACAGAGAATATTAATATTTTATTTAATACTTCAACACTGGAGGTTAAAGGCAATGGCCAGGTTGTATCTTCAATTTTAACAAAGAATAATATTTCAGGTGAAGTTAATGAAATACCTGCTACTGGATTTTTTGTAGCTATTGGGCATAAACCTAATACAGATATTTTTAAACCCTTTTTAGACATGGATGAAACAGGATACATTATTAACAAATCTGGTTCAACAAAAACAAATGTTAGTGGAGTTTTTGTTTCTGGAGATGCTGCTGATCACACTTATAGACAGGCAATCACTGCGGCAGGTACCGGATGTATGGCTGCTCTTGATGCGGAAAGATATCTAGCGTCTATGTAATTTGTCGGTATTAATTTATATAAATAAATGTCAATCTTTAAAAAAAACCCCTTTGGTCATGTACTTTTTATTAAGAAATGGCTTATAAGAATTTTAGGTGCATACAGTCATAGAAGATATAGGGGATTCAACGAATTGAAAATTGAAGGATCCGAAATTATAAGAGATCTACCAACTAATAATGTTTTATTTATTTCCAATCACCAAACTTATTTTGCAGATGTGGTTGCGATGTTTCATGTTTTCAATGCTAGTCTTAAAGGCCGTGTTGATTCGATAAAAAACATTGGTTATTTATGGAATCCAAAATTGAATATATATTTTATTGCTGCAAAGGAAACTATGAATGCCGGTTTGCTACCAAAAATATTAGCATATGCCGGTTCAGTAAGTATAGAAAGAACATGGAGAAGTAATGGTCAAGATGTTAACAGAAAAGTAAAATTTAGTGATATATCTAATATTGGAAAGGCTTTAGATGACGGTTGGGTAATAACTTTTCCTCAAGGAACAACAACTCCGTTTAAACCAGTCAGAAAAGGAACTGCTTTTTTAATTAAACAATACAAACCAATTGTTGTACCCATCGTTATTGATGGATTTAGAAGATCATTCGATAAGAAAGGTCTCAGGGTAAAGAAGAAAAATATTTTACAAACCTTGACGGTAAAAAAACCTTTAGAAATTGATTATGAGAATGATACAACAGATGATATTATTAAACAAATTGCTTTTTCAATTGAACAACACGAGTCTTTTTTAAAGGTTGTGCCGCAAGATGAGTTAAAAAGACTCAAAGAGTTAGATAAGAAAAGAGAATTTTAGTTTTTAAAAACTTCTCCTTCTTTTATAATATCATTTATTTTTGAGGATACTCGGTGAAATGCTTCTAAATCGGATTCATCAATTCTCAAGCGAATAAGTTTTTTAAAATATCTAATTTTTTCGATTACTATATCTCTTTTCTCTTTTCCTAACTTTGTTAGAGAAATAATAATTCCACGCCCATCTTCAGGATTTGGTCTTCTTTTTATTAGATTTTTATTTTCCATAGAGTTAAGAATCCTTGACAAGCTATTTGATTCTAGACCCATAATTGGTCCTATCGAAGTAGAGGGAGTTCCGTGGTCAGCGTCAATACTTATTAGAGTAAAGCCAATAGAAAAAGTGACATCGTATTTTGAAGCTTCGGAATTATACATTTTTTCAATGTTTTTCCAAGTTTGCCTCATTACAAAATCAGCTCTTTTTCTAAACTCGTGATTGGTGTAATCCAATTTTTAAAAATTTAAATACAAATATAGTATGCCGACATAGTATAAATAAAATAAAATTGAATTATTTTTTTATAATCCTGTGATTTTCAGAGCTATCCTCAGAAAATAGCTTGACTAAATAAACCCCAGGCTTAAGACTATTAACCGAAAAAGAATTAATACCATAGCCTTTAAGCGTTAAAATAATCTTACCTAATATATCATAAATTTTAATTTCTTTAATTTCTTTTAAAGATGAAATATTGATTGTATTCTCGGATGGTACAGGGTAAATTTTTGTGTTTATTAAACTGTTTTCAGAAATATTTAAATTTGAAGAGATTGCTTTGATTTTGAAATCATCAAAATAAAAACCGTCTCTTCTCAGGCCTCCGTCAGAAATTAGTTTAAATCTGACAGATATTTCTTGATCGATATAGTCATCCAAGGAAATACTTTCTAAAATCCAATTATTCTGATTCCCATCGTAAAGTGGTTGGTCCAATGCAATATCGTGTGTTTCGACACCTTTTTTTGTGTACTTACCGCACTGAGGAGTCCAAGTGTTTCCACCATCGTTAGAAATTTCAATTTGAACATAATCATAACCAGATTCAATATTCCACTTGGCATTGAAATTTATTTCAGCATATGTATATCCTGAAAGATTTACTTGATCGATTAAATTTATTACTTCCTCTGCATTATTACTATAATTTGAATAAGGGGAGTCGGTTATACTTGTTTGTGGAGAGTAATAATCTTCATATGTGTCAGACCATTCCGAATCATTTGACCAAAAATCTGAATAATTATCACTGTTATCTTCAAACAGTAAAATTGGTGAACCAAATATTTTTTTAACCAAAATTTCTTCAATAAATGAACCGTTATTTAATAGATATTTAAATGCTACTTCGTCACCTGGAATTGTAGATTCATTTAGCTCAATATCAAAAGAGCCATTAGAGACTTCTCCGATGCTTAAAGAATTTATATTTACTTCAGATGAAATGTTATTGATATTATCGGAAATTGGTTCAATCTGAATATTAAAATTACCATTATCTAAAATGCCCAGTCTTTGTAATTGAAAATCTGCTTCAAATGTATTTGAGCTGATAAAATTTTCTGTAGAATCTTTTAAGGATGCATAATTCCCGATAAGTTTTGATGCTGTTAAATTTAAATGTAGCATTCCTTTACAAATATCCTCAATCGATGAAGTCTGGGGCCAAAAAGAACTTCCAATTTCTGGAGTCATTGCAAATATTTTTTCCCTGGTAAGATTATTCTCGGTGTTTAGCATACCATACATGAAATCATCACTGTCTCCAGCAGCGGGATATAAATCAGCACTAATGATATTGTTATAATTATTTTCACTTACTAGAGCACTAGAAATGAATTGGTAAATATCATCATCCTCAGTAACCTGATTATAGTCATAACCATACGGATATAACAACAGATTACCATAAGTGTGATTATTCAAGGCAATTTTGAAATTATTTGATTCTACAAAATATCTAATTGCTCTATTTTCAGATTCAGAGAACGGACCATCACCTGCATAAGTATTACCATTTGTGTTATTAGAGGTTCCTGATGTATTCCAAACCTCACTTCCATTTGAATCAACGAAAGAATAATTTCTGTTATTATCAACTCCGTGAGAATCTCTTCTATTTTTTCTCCACATGCCACCACCATTTGGTTCTGATGTTTCGTTATAAATGTATCCGTCAGGATTTACACAGGGAATAAAAAATAATTCAGAATTATCAACAATATGTTTGATGCTTTCATCTGAATTATAGTTTTCTAGGAGATACCACATAAAATAAATAAGCTGTTGCATAGATGCAGGTTCTCTAGCGTGATGAAGTGCAGTGTATAAAATTTGCGGTTCATCTTCAGAAATATTGGGGTTATCTGAAATTTTAATCCACTGCAGAAATCTCCCCTCATAAGTTTGATGTATATGGGGAGTTGATGTATAACCCTCGTCCTTAACATCACTTCTAACAGAGATGATATCAGGATATTGACTGTGCATATCATCTAATTCGTCTAACATTTCGGAGTATGTGTAAAATCCTCCAAATTCATTTGGCTGCTTGAAATCATAGTTTTCAGGTGTTGTAAACTCATTTGAATCTAAGGTTCCTTCACATAATTCATTTTTGTTTTCCTTACTCGCTGACTTATTTCGATTTATATAAAATTGAGTTACATCATTAATGAGTATCTCATAATCAATAGCAGCGGATGAAATTATTTGAATTTCTGTTTCTGAAAAATCGGAGATAAAAAAATGATTTTTTTTATGAATACCGTGGTCAATAGCTACACCTTGATTAGCAAGTTTTACCAAATCATTAGGAGAGGAGTAATTTATTTTTACTTTGTGAAACTTTTCTTTGTTTTGTGAAAAAGAAACTAAGGGGATACAAACAAAAACAAAAAATATTCTTAAGTAGTTCATTATAAATTTTAAATATTACATGGCAAATATTATTCCGAAATATCTTTAAATTTTCAGAATCCAATTTTTTGCATTTTCAAAGGCTCTGATCCAAGGACTCACGTGATCATTTCTTTTGTCAGGGTAGTAGGCCCAATTCCACTTAAAAATGGACCTCTCAATGTGAGGCATCGTAACAAGATGTCGTCCATCTGAGCTACACAACATAGCTGTATTGAAGTCTGATCCGTTGGGATTTGAAGGGTAATCACTGTAAGAATAATTTGCTATAATATTGTATTTAGATTCAGAATACGGTAATTTAAATTTACCCTCTCCGTGGCTAACCCACACACCAAGATTTAAATCCTTAAATGTACTTAACATTATGGAGTTATTCTTTTGAATTTTGACAGAAGTAAAAATACTTTCATGTTTCATAGAATCATTATATGTCATTTTACCATGTTTTTTGTGATCAGGATATATAAGATCTAATTCCATAAATAATTGACAGCCATTACATATTCCAATCGATAATGTATCTTCTCTGTTAAAAAAATTGGTTAATGCTAATTTCGCTTTATCATTAAATTTAAATGATCCTGCCCATCCTTTTGCTGATCCCAAAACATCAGAGTTGGAAAAGCCACCAACTGCACCTAAAAACTGGATCTCTTTTAAATCCTCTTTTCCCGAGATCAAATCTGTCATATGTATATCTTTTACAAGAAAGCCAGCCATGTGTAGAGCATTAGCAAGTTCTCTTTCACTATTGCTGCCTTTTTCTCTCAGAACTGCAGCTATTGGTTTCTCGGTTAATGATTCGTTGTTGGAAAGTCCACTAAAGTTTTTTGGAAAAGTAAATTTGAGGGGTTGATTTTTAAAGTTTTTAAATCTTTGCTCAGCTAAGTTATTAGCTGTCTGTTTATTATCAAGAAGAGTAGAGGTGCGGAACCAAATATTTCTTAGTTCTTCAATATCAAAAATGAGATTATCAGAATTGTTTTTAATCTTCATAGAACCCCCAGACCTAACTTCTCCAATATTGAAAAAATTTATAGAATTTTGCTCAAATACTTCTTCAATTTTATTTGAATGACTCTGAACTATTATTCCGCAATTTTCTGAAAATAATAGTTTAATAATATCATTTTCATTTAGTGAAGAAAGATCAATATCTGCAGAGATATTTATACTAGGAAAGCACATTTCCAACAAACTAGTAATTAATCCACCGGATCCTATGTCATGACCCGCAATAATTAAATCTCTCCTAATCAAATCTTGTATAATGTTGAAGGCATTTTTAAAAAAATCACTATTTTGAATTGTTGGAGTTTCATTTCCTATATTTCCAATGATTTGGGAAAATGAAGAGCCTCCAAGTTTGAATTTATCTTGTGATAAATTGATGTAATAAATTGATCCGTAATTTTTTTTAAAAACAGGCTCAACAACCTTGGTAATATCATTACAATGACCAGTTGCAGAAATTATAACTGTTCCCGGAGATTTAACCTCCTGGTTAGAATACTTTTGATTCATAGACAAAGAATCTTTACCAGTAGGAATATTTATACCCAAATCAATTGCAAATTTAGAAACTGCCTCTACTGCACTGTAGAGCCTAGCATCTTCACCTTTATTTTTACAAGGCCACATCCAATTTGCAGAAAGTGAAAGTCCTTTAATATTTCCCTCAATTGGGGCCCAAATTATATTTGTCAGAGACTCAGCTATACTGTTTCTGCTTCCGGCAACTGGATCAATTAATCCGGAGATAGGAGAATGACCAATTGAGGTTGCTATTCCATTTTTTGATTCAAAATCTAAAGCCATAACTCCGCAATTATTCAAAGGCAGTTGTAATTCACCAACGCATTGTTGCTTTGCTACTTTTCCGCCTACGCATCGATCTACTTTATTGGTCAACCAATCTTTGCATCCAACAGCTTCTAAACTTAGTAAGTCTTCTAAGTAATTATGTATTTTCTCAGGGTTATATAAAACCTTATTGTATGATGTTTTTAACGATTTATCATTCATTATTGTAACAGGTGAGCTTCCAAAAAAATGATCAAGACTTAGATTGACACAGCTTTTTTTAGATCTTTCAGAGTATATTTCAAAATTGTTGTCATCGGTGACTTTTCCAACAATATAAACTGGGGCTCTTTCTCTTTTACAAATTTGAATAAATTCTTCAATATTTTCCTTCTTGACGATTAAACCCATTCTTTCCTGAGACTCGTTACCGATGATCTCTTTATTAGACAGGGTTGGATCCCCCACTGGTAATTTATCTAATTCGATAAATCCTCCTGTTTCTTCGACTAATTCCGTTAAGCAATTTAAATGTCCACCTGCGCCATGGTCGTGAATGGAAACAATACAGTTTTCTTTATTCTCGATTGTTCCCCTTATCGCATTAGCTACTCTTTTTTGCATTTCTGGATTTGACCTTTGTATAGCATTTAATTCAATTCCAGATTCAAACTCGCCGGTATCAGCAGATGATACTGCAGCTCCACCCATCCCGATTCTATAATTATCTCCACCCATAATCACAATCAAATCATCTTTTGATGGCTTATCTTTTAATGCATGTTTGTGGTTTGCATAGCCTATTCCGCCTGCTAGCATAATGACTTTATCAAATGATTGAATTTCACCAGAATTTTCATTTTCAAATGTTAGCAAGGACCCTGTAATTAGAGGTTGACCAAATTTATTGCCAAAATCAGATGCTCCATTTGATGCCTTTATAAGAATATCAATTGGATTTTGATATAGCCATTTTCTCTCTTTAATTTTTTGCTCCCATTGCTTAGATTTTATCCTTGAATACGGAGTCATATATACTGCGGTTCCAGCTAACGGAATAGATCCTTTTCCACCCGCTAACCTATCTCTAATTTCACCTCCAGATCCGGTTGCTGCTCCATTAAAGGGCTCTACGGTGGTGGGAAAATTATGAGTTTCTGCCTTCAAGGAAATCACTGTGTCTATTTCTTTTTTCTTGTAAAAAGCTGATTCACTGGAAATTTCAGGCGAAAACTGCTGGACTTTAGGGCCTTTGATGAATGCAACATTATCTTTATATGCAGAAACTAAGTTTTCAGGATTTACTTTAGAAGTTTTTTTAATTAATGAAAAAAGAGATTTCTCTTTTTCAACCCCATCTATAATAAATTTTCCGTTAAAAATTTTATGCCTACAATGTTCTGAATTAACCTGAGAAAAACCAAAAATTTCCGAATCTGATAAATTTCTGCCAATTAAATTAGAAATTTTACTTAAATAGCTGATTTCTTCATGGGAAAGAGATAATCCTTCTTTTTGATTGTATTGATCAATATTTTTTATGTAATTTATTTTTTCAGGTTTGATATCAATATCAAATAAGTTTTGATCAAGAGATTTAAATTTTTGATTAAGCATTGGATCAAAATCAACAAATTTATCATCATTAAGAATATATTTTTCAATTCGAATGATCGAATCAATACCCATATTTTGGGTTATCTCAACAGCATTGGTACTCCATGGAGAAACCATTGCTGCTCTTGGTCCGACAAAATTATTTTTTATTATATTTTTTGAGATGAATTTAGAGTCTCCAAAAAGCCACTCTAATTTTTTAATTTCTTCCTTGGAAATTGTTTTTACAGATTGAACAGCAAAAATAGTTTTAAGCTTGGTTTGAAAAAAATACAGCATTAATTCTATAAGTTAGGCATGCTAAATTTAAAGGAAAATAATGTATTAAATATGTTATTGAATTGTATAAATTAAATAGTTATCCACCCCTTTTAAACAGAAAATTAAATTGATTGCATTTTTACTAAATTACTGTATATGCCGCCATTTTCCATCAACTCTGTATGCCTTCCAGATTCAATAATTTGACCTTTGTCTAATACTATAATTTTTTCTGCCTTTTGAATTGTTGATAATCTGTGAGCTATTACAATGGATGTTTTATCTTTCATTAGATTGTCAAGTGCTGTTTGTACAAGCTTCTCACTTTCACTATCAAGAGCTGAAGTTGCTTCATCAAGAACTAATATTGGGGGATTTTTCAAGACAGCTCTTGCAATACTTAGTCTTTGTTTCTGTCCTCCTGATAGTTTATTACCTGAATCACCAATGTTGGTGTCAATTGTTTCGGGTAAATTTTTTACAAACTCCCATGCATTAGCAATTTTAAGAGAGTCTATAATCTCGTCATCAGATGCATTTTCTTTGGCAATCAACAGATTATTTTTTATTGAATCATTAAATAAAATTGAATCCTGGGTGACTAATCCAATCATATTTCTAAGAGATTCTTTTTTAATGTTTTTAATATTCTTATCATCAAAAAGTATTTCTCCTTCGTTTGTGTCATAAAATCTACAAATTAGGTTTGCTATTGTTGATTTTCCACTTCCAGATTGTCCGACTAATGCAACACTACTTCCTTTAGGAATTTTTAGACTAATTCTATTAATAACCATGTCATTTTCATACGAAAATGACATGTTTTTGATATTTATACAATTTTCAAATGAATTTAATTCTTGAGGATTTTTACTTTCAGGAATAATTGTATTATTATCAATCACATCAAAAATTCTCTCAGCAGCTGCAGTAGCTTTTTTAACTTTATATGTAGCTCTACTTAATGACTTAGCTGGAGTTAAGATATTATACGCTAATCCTAGATAAACAATGAAAGCACTAGCATCTAATGAGTTTTCTTTTAAAACCATCAATCCACCTACCCAAAGCACACCGGCTATAGCTGTGATTCCTAAAAATTCGCTAAGCGGGCTAGCTAAGTTTTTTCTGTTTAAAACACTATTTGAGAATTTATAAAATCTTTCAGTTGAACTCTTAAATTTTAATAAAAAATCTTTTTCGGCATTAAATATTTTTAAAATTTTCATCCCTGAAAGGGTTTCGTCAACTAGTGATATAAATTGACCTTGTTCTTTTTGAACCTTAAGAGATTTTCTTCTGAGAGATTTACCAACCAAGGATATTACAAAACCACATATTGGAATAAAAATGATAACAAATACGCTGAGTTTAGGACTAATTAAAAACATCGATATTAATGTGAATAATACCATCAATGGATCCTTAACAATTAATTCAAAAATTGACAGAAAAGAGTGGTCTAATTCTTGTACATCAGATGAAATTCTTGCAACAATATCACCTCTTTTTTTCTCTGAATAAAAAGAAAGCGATAATCTAATAATACTTCTGTAAATGTCATTTCTAATATTTTTTACAACACCATTTCTCAAATAAGTTATAAAAAACATTGATAAATAATTAAATATATTTTTCAGCAAAAACGTAGCTACAATCAATCCAACCATAAAAATCAATACATCATTGTTTCCTTCAGCTTTTTTTAGGGTAACAAAATAGTTTAGGTAGTCTTCAGAATAATTCATTAAATCAGAAACCCCATTCCAAAGTGGAGGACTGGTTAATTGCTCAGTTTGGTTAAATAAGACCTTGAGCATAGGAAATAATGAAATCATGGATAAGGTTCCAAAAAATGCATAAAAAATATTTGAAAAAATATTTAAAATGAAGAATTTTTTAAAAATCCATGCATAGCTAAAAATCCTATTAAAATAATTTGTTCTCATAAGCTGATTTGGGAAACTATCTGATTTAATTTTTTATCAAGTAATAAATTTACAGATTTAAATTCATTGATATTTTGAATTTTAGAATTCACACTAACATACATTTTAATTTTAGGTTCAGTTCCACTGGGTCTAAGTATAAGTTTCCATCCATCTATCGATTCAAATTCTATTACATTTGATTTTGGAAGATTGATTTTTTCAGATTTATTAGTAAGAGTATTTATTTTAGTTGATTTATAGTAATCACAAAAATATTTCACTTTAGAGTCTCCTATGTGATCTAAGGGGGAATATCTGAAATTTTCTATAATGTTATTAATTTCCTGTTGACCTTTTTGTCCTTCTTTGATAATTGAAACC
>TARA_B100001093_G_scaffold113208_2_pt1 | contig 11109 bp, 9 predicted proteins | sample TARA_B100001093 | Tara Oceans TARA_B100001093 (sample SAMEA2623116) | marine metagenome | biome: marine biome (ENVO:00000447); feature: surface water layer (ENVO:00002042); material: "saline water (ENVO:00002010), including plankton (ENVO:xxxxxxxx)" | depth 5 m
GAGTTTGACTTTGAGTTCAAATCCCGATGGTGTCAAAGTAGGAGAGGTATTCTGTGTAGCAAAAGGCACATGGGGCGGGGAATTGGATCTCCTAGTTGTGGTCCGTCCAATTGGGCATACTGGTATTGACCAAGACAGATATGCTGAAAGCCTTACTGTGCAATGGATTTCTGCTGAATGAGTACGTATTTTGAAAGTTTAGGGCAGCCTAACATATATGTATGGGTGGTTTTTAGGGGGGCCAAAACCGAGGGTATATTATGAACCACAAGAAAGTAAAAGGATTATTATTGATAGCATTGATGGCAGTTTCTGGATTAGCAGGCTGCTTGGGAACAGACGACGACGAAGATGATGAAACAGCAAGCACAATGGATGCTGCTGATGGTGGCTACACCTATGCTTCAAATGTCGACAATCACCGAAGTCTAATGAAAGACTTGTGTGATATAAAAACAGCAGCCAGTGCATATGACTGGACAACTGCAAAAGACATTTACATGAATGGTAAGAATGCACAAAAGAGTGATGATTCCTTTAGAACCCTTGCAGGATTCGCTGCAGCAGATGGTAAGAATCATGGATATGATGCTTATTACAACATGTCAGGATCAGTAGATTCCCACATTATGGCTGCAATGGACGGCACAGGAGACTTCGCAGGAGCCTCTGACACAGTTCGGTACCAAGGAATCGCTAAGTTGACTGTTAACATGGGAATGGTCGCATACACTATTCACGAACTAAACTCAGCAATTTCAAAGGCAGATGCTGGAAATGTCGATAATGACTCTGGCGCTCCACACAACTGGGACGAAGGATGGGCTTTCTTCCACGGACCTGATGAAGATTACGGCTGTTCCCCTGCAAAGGTTATGGAAAAGCGCGCTGGAGACTTTGGAACTACTAACGCCGCTGGAGTAGCAAACACATTCGCTGCTACTGAGGCCGCAATGGTTGCTGGACTTGCAGCTCTACAAGCATCAGACTCCGCAGGATACACTGCAGCAGCTGACACAGTAGTTAAGAACCTAATAATCACTTACTCCCAAGCAGTACTCAAGTACACATCCAAGATGGACAGTAATGATACTGCAGAGAAGTACCAAGCAGAAGGATATGCTTTCTGGAAGGCTATTGAAGCGTATGTCGCAGACTACTCCGATGCATGTTACAACAACCAAACTCACGGAATGGCTTGGATCGGTGCAGGTGAAGCAAGCAATTGTGACGGTTTCTCATGGGTCGAATCCCCTAGTACTGGCGAGATGGTCTGCTACAACATGGGAGCAGGACACATCGTATATGCTGCAGCAACAAACGAGACAATCTGTAATGGATTTGCTTCTGTATTCCCTGGAAGTGGAATGCCTGGCTATTACTCAAACTATGGGGCTGCTCAAATGAATGGAGTCCTAGACTTGACAGATGCCACACAACTTGGCACATCATATGATGTTTCAGATTGGCTTAGTGGTGCCTGGGCACATTACGGCATAACATCCGGTGATATCGGAACCTATGCCTGATCAAATTAGCATTAGTTAGTATCACTAACTAAGCTTCATCGCTGGCGGGGCTACGCTCTCATTATTCACCCAGTGTGAGAGTGTACCCCGTTGGCATCTATGATGCAGTAATGGTGGAAAAATGAAAAAGATAGCATTATTATTTGTCTTTCTGATTTGTCTTTCAACATTACCAATTGATACAAGTCAAGCAACAGAACCGGTGGATAATTTCACTGTGACTGGTAAAGTCCTCAATCAGTCTGGTGAGATTGCAGGTTCTACCTCAATTAAAATTGCTGGATATAACTCAGTTTGGACTGATTCAGAAGGTAATTATCAATACACAGGTATAGCCAGTGGCGAGCACAGTATTCGAGCTTATTTCATGAATGATGGCCACACAGTGGCGTATCGGAAAATAATATTAGACTCTGATTTACAACTTGATTGGGTAGTAGATCATAACTGGATTACCGTTAATAGCGATGATCAACTTGCTACTTTTTCTGTCTCTGGTGAAAATATTCAAGAGAATAAATCACATTCAGAATTATTAGAATTTGGCCCGTATGAAATGAATCAATACTATAATGTGACAGCGTTTTATGATAATGGTTTGAACCAAACAGCAATGTTAAAACTGCAAGGTGGTTCTGCAGGAGAACCTTTTGTTAATCACCTAGTAATGAACCAAGGAACTACCAGCAAATATGGTTACCTAAGTGATATGCTTGGTAATTCTATGCCTAACGTAGGTGTTCACATTGGACAACACATGGCTACAACTAATTCAGATGGATTTTATCTAATAAATAGTCTAATAATTGGCGAAACAGTAAACCTCTCGGTTTATCAAAATGAAATTGAAATCATTGCCACCCATCAAATCATGATAGAAGATAGTTTGGGATGGTACAATCTAACTTCAGAAATAACTCCTGAAATGCCGATTGCACCAGAATTTTTGACTTCATCTTTTGATATTCAAATCGATGATGATAATCCCAAACTGATTGAATGGACGAAAGGTGATTACACTGATTATTTTGAGCTCTATATAGATAGCGAGGTCATCTATCGTGGAGCAAGCACTCAATTTGAATTCACGCCATCTGAGGTAGGTTCTTTTGAAATTAGTCTGAAAGCAATAAATTCAAACGGCTCGATTTCTGCAACGAAGAAGATCAGTGCCGTGGTTTTATCACCTTCTGAAGATAGTTTCTGGAATGTTGGAATGAGTTGGCAGTATGCAGTTGATTATCTTCCTGAAAGTACCAACGGAACCCATGAATTAACCATGACTGCCATTGGTACAGAGGTTATCCAAGACACCTTTGGTGTAGAACAAGAGTGTTATCTATTGCGTGTCGAGGATATTTATGATACACCTGATAGGATTAGATATTATTGGATTGATAGTGTTAATCTCTTGCGCTTGAAAACTTATTCAGAAACTTCAGACTACTTCGTTGCAGGTAGTATGGGTTGGAATTTCACCACTGAAAATGGAGCTGAAACAAGTCTATTCTCCGATAATAGTGTTAATGCTCATTTTAATCGCACAAATATCATTGGTGTTCCTGGACACCCTAATGGGTATGATGATACTAATAACATCATTCAAGTGACTGAAAATGTTACGGTTACTACTCCAAGTGGTAGTTATCTTACAACATATTTTAAAATTACAGATTTGAATGACAATATTGATTCATGGGAACTCTGGTATAATGAAACTGTTAGGAACTGGGTTAAAATTATTGACAGACTACCTGGTTCGCATTCAGAAGCGGTCACCTATCATCTAATCAATCATTCAGGCGTGCCTACTATCCCACAATTTGTTACGCAGTCAGGCATTACTAATTTACAGAATCTTCAATTGGAATGGGGCGAATTTGGCAGAGCAATGTCTTATACACTGTTGGAGAATGACATTGAAGTTTATCAAGGAAATGAATTAAGTTATGAAATGATGAATAAAGAAGACGGAATTTATCAATACCAATTGAAGGTAGTATTGCCTTCTGGATCTGAATTACTGAGTGAGGTCGTAACTATTGAGGTTGCATATATCATACAACCCCCAATACTCAATATGCCTTACACACAAAATATAACTGATAATAATGAATTATTAGTTAGTTGGACGCCGATAGACAATGTAGACTGGTATTCAGTGCTGCATACAGGGCAAGATGGTTTGATGACTGAGGTGTATAACGGTAGTGATACATCTTTCGTGTTCGATTTAGATGAAGGTCAAAACAGATTCAGAGTCAAAGCAGGAATTACCGACGGGAAATATTCAGAACCATCAAATTCCTCATATGTAAATTATGACCCAGAAGAAAGTGACAAAGACAATTTCTTAACTTTCTTGCCATTATTTGGTATCCTTTCAACCATTACAATGGCAGCAATATTCTTCCAAAATAGAAGGTCAGTATCATGATTGGAGAGCGGAAAATAATTGCATTGCAATTAGTCATCCTAATGACGCTCGGTTTTTTGGCCTATAATATTTCAGAAATAAATTCCTCAGAAGATAACGACAATGGCAGTATCAAAGTTATTGACTCCAATGGTGTGACACATTATTTTGAATCTCCTCCAGAAAGTGTTGCTATAACCAACACATATGCTGCAACAGTAATGAGGATGCTAGAAATAAATTTTTCAGTAGTAACTGGGATGTCTGGTGATTTCCAAGATTCACCATTATGGCCTGAACTACAAGGCAAAGATATTATTCAGAATTCAGCTCATTCAGAGATTGATTACGAAGCACTATTTGATAGCCAACCTGAAGTTTACATCGTATTTGCTACCAATGGCATGGTCGACACAGATGCAATTAGGGATAAATTAGAACCAGTTGGAATTCGGGTTTTAGCGCTTGATTTCTACAAATATGATTCCCTGAGGTCAGAAATATCAGTTCTTGCTAATCTATTTGATAAACAACAACAATTGTCCACTATATTGGCTGAATTTGACGAGATAGAACAAATGGTTCAACAAAGAATTAGTAATTTGACAATAGCACAGAGGCCTACTGTAATTATGGAGCACCATGCGTCATTGACCAGAGATCCAGTTGTACTAACTGGCACTTCACAATGGAATGATATAATTTCAATGGCTGGAGGAATTAATGTGTTTGAGGATGAACCAGGACATACGACTCATGTGGACATGGAGGCAATTTTAGATGCTAATCCCGATTATTTGATGTTTGATGGAATTACTTTTGAAATCGGTTATGATTCCTATGACCCTGATGATAAGTGTCCAGCACATTTCGATTTTATCAAAACGAGGCCAGGATTTGATGAAATAACGGCGATACAAGAGAATAACATGTTAGTCATGGCTGGTGAATTTGCTGGTCCGATGATGATTCATGGATTGCCAACTCTTGCTAAGATATTGCACCCTAATCTATTCGAAGATATCGACACTAATACGTATTTAGATGATTATTTCTCAAAATACCACAATGCCGACAGAGTAGGGACCTTTGTTTGCCAACCCTAGGTGATTGATTGTGTGGGGTTTGGATGAAAATTACGAAACCCAAAGCGGAACACAACTGAATGTAGAAGATTTAGTCGAGGAAAGAGATTCTAAGCATTATTTCTACCTCGTTTCAATTGGTGTGGTGACTCTAACTGCCGCAATTTTTGCTTTAGGAATTGGCTCATCTGATTCTTTGGGTTTTTGGAAAACAACAAGAATAATTCTACAATTAGACCAGCCTACCGATATTCAGTCAGCAATTTTGCTAGAGATTCGCCTTCCAAGGATTTTAATGGCTATTTTTACTGGGATTGCACTTGCTACAGCCGGGACATTGATGCAGGGAAGTTTAGGAAATCCACTGGTATCTCCTCTTACCCTCGGGGTAGCCTCTGGTGCATCTTTGGGTGCTGCATTAGCGATTATTCTTGGATTCTCAGTTATTGGTGATAGCGACTCATTTTTTGCCAACGTTATTCCCAATACAATTCTCGTAGTAAACACGTTTGTTTTCTCACTAATCGTGGTGTTCATAATACTCAAATTAGGTCAAGTAAGAGGAGTCTCAGCAGAATCATACATTTTAGTTGGAATTGCTATTACTTTTATCGCTGGAGCAATAGTTTCAACCTTGACTTATTTTGCAACAGATCAACAACTTGCCCAACTAACGCACTGGTCATTTGGTAGTGTCTCAAGGCCAAATTTAGTAACTGTACTCTGGGTAGGGGTTATTCTTGGCGCCATATTTCCAGCATTGATGAAGTATTCTTGGGACCTGAATACATTAGCATTGGGCGGTGATGATTTTGCTATTTCAACTGGCGTAAACCCTGCAGTGGTGAGGAAAAATATATTGATAATTTCAGCGTTAATAACTTCTCTAATAATTGCGTTTACTGGATTAATTGGTTTTGTCGGCTTAGCTGCACCACACATTGGTCGATTGGTAATCGGTAATGATTATCGTAAATTAGTTCCTTGTTCAGCATTTATAGGTGCTTTGTTAGTACTTATTGCTGATACGATTGGTAGAACAATTGTGGCACCAATAGTGATTCCAGTAGGAGTAATGCTTTCGATTATTGGAGGGCCGTTCTTCCTTTATCTTTTGTTGGCAAGAAGGAGTGAGAGATATGGGTGAGGTTCTAGAAAATATCCTTGAGGTAAAGGATTTAAGTTTTGCATATAAGGACAAAAAAATCCTTGATAACTTATCTTTTTCAGTACAACCAAATCAATTTGTTGCAGTTTTAGGTATTAATGGAGCCGGTAAATCAACTCTCATAAAATGTCTAAATAAAATAATAAACTTTGATTCCGGTTCTGTAAAAGTTTGCAACAAAACTCTATCAGATACTTCAATTGTAGAGTTATCTAAAATGGTTTCATACGTTCCACAAAGTGTTTCTACTGGCTTTTCAATGGATGTTTATGATGTTATATTATTGGGCAGAAGGCCTTACATTGGCTGGAGAATAGGTAAAAACGACAGAGATATTGTTCAAAGTGTCATAACTCGGCTAGGCCTTGATGATTTCATTTTCCGCAAATTCCATACTCTTTCTGGTGGTGAGCAGCAACGTGTTATTATTGCTAAAGCAATAGTTCAAGACCCAACTTTATACTTATTTGATGAACCCACTAGTAATTTAGATTTGAGTAGTCAGTTTGAGATTTTATATGAAATTAAAAATTTAGTATTAAATAAAGAAAAGAAATGTAGCGCTTTAGTGGCAATGCACGATATTAATTTAGCAGCTAAATTTGCAGATAAAATCATAATAATCGATGAGAATACAATATATTGCTATGATACGCCCTACACGGCCTTAAATCGAGAGACTATTTCAAAAGTTTACGGAGTTGTTGTTGATGTATTATATCCTAACGATCCCCAAATTCCACAGATAAATGTGATAAAACCAAATAGGATGGATAAAAAATGAGCGATAACAAAATATTGATACTTTACGGGACCGAAACTGGCAATTCAGAATTACTTGCCATGGATGCAGAAAAACTTGCTAATGATTTAGAATTTGATGTTACCGTAAATGGTATGGATGAGATTACCTTATCAGATATACAAGACAATGGAAATGTACTCATAGTCTGTAGTACCTGGGGGGATGGCGAACAACCAGATAATGCAATTGATTTATACGAATCAGTGGAGAGCTCTGATGACGCAAGCATGTCAAGAGTAGGTTTTGCAGTTCTTGCCTTAGGAGACACAGCGTTTGATTTATTTTGTGAGGCAGGAATTCAGTGGGATAACATTCTCCATGAGAAAGGCGGTAACCGCATCAGTGAGCGCATAGATTGCGATGTCGATTACGAAGATGATGCAGAAGCATGGATAGAAGATACCCTAAACCTATTCAAGGAAACATGGAAGTGAGATTTTGAGCAATGATAACGAATTGGCAGAGAGAAATTCAAGAGAAAAATCCAATCCCCCTTCGGATGTGATTCAATGGCTAGTGGAAACTGGGCATGGTGTATTATCGACAATTTCATCTAACAAAGGAACCGAAGACTACCCAATTGCCTCGGTAGTTCCTTTTGCTATAACTCCTGAAGGGAAACCGTACATACTTATTGCAGGAATAGCAGCTCACACAAAGAATCTAAGGCAAAATAACAAGTCTACATTATTCATCTCTCACCCAAACCCTGAAGGTGACCCACAGTCTTTTTGGCGTGCATCTATTATTGGTAATTTCAAAGAAGTCAAAACAACGGCTACCCTTGATGGTGAAGGAACTGATTCAGAAACTACGGTTATTGTAACCGATTTAGAACAAGACATGATGCTGACTAGATATCGAGCCCAAGTTCCAAATGCTGATGCCTATCTTAAAACGCATAATTTTTCATTTTGGTTAATGGATGATATAGTAAAGATAAGATATATTGCTGGTTTTGGTAGGATTTGTTGGATTGAAGGTGATGAATATTTGTCAAAGGATATTCATCCAACATTTGAGTCCAGTAAATTGGAATCAATTGAACATATGAATGAAGATCATGTAGATGCTATGGTCGATATTTATGATGGTTATCATGGTAAGACCTCTAGCAGTGTCACAATGACCGACCTTGATTCAAGAGGGGTATTCTTACAATGTCAAGATTCAATTCATTCATTTTATGTTCCGTTTGGCAAGACAATTGCTGAGGATGAACTCAGGATAGCTATAATTGGATTAGTAAAGCAGGCTAGAGTACAAATAAAAGCCCGCTGAGATATATTCTTAACTACTAAACTATAGGACAGGCTACTACTATTGGTGGGGTTGTAAGATGGCTAAACCAATTGTCAAAATAAAGAATTTATCCGTGGGCTATAACAGCCCTCTAGTTAGTGGATTTAACCTTGAAATAAAACCAGGTGAAATAGTCGCAATAGTCGGCATATCCGGTCTTGGAAAAACTACGCTATTGCGCACAATTGCGGGGCTAATCCCAAAATTATCTGGTAAAATAATTGGTAATGTAAGAAGGCGTGGTGGCATTGGTTATATTCCACAAAGGCTTGGACTAGTTCGTCATGCTAGCGTGTATCATAATGTCGAGTTAGGTGCAAGATGTGGTATCAAGGTCAACGATGAATCAGGCAATCTTCTCAATTGGTCAAACCGTAAATCTGTCTTAATCCATGAAACGGTCAAATTAGTCGGTCTTACTGAAAAAATAAACGAGCCAATCAGACGGTTATCAGGAGGCCAACAGCGTCGAGTAGCAACTGCCCGTGCTATTGCTCAATCTCCGGAACTAATTTTGGCAGACGAATTTCTAAGTGAGTTAGACAAGGAGAACGCAGACTCTATTATCAGACTGATGAGAGATTATGTCAAAAATAATAATTCTGCAATGCTACTCGTGGAACATCATCTAGATAGGGCTAAACAAATAGCGGATCGAATAGTTGACCTAGGTGACTTTGAAGTTAATTTAAATGAAGAGGAGTGAGCCTTATGTCAACAAAAATCAACAAGGTTTCTGTCATCTCTTTCAGCTTAGTTATCTTGGCTTTCATAATTCTAAATAACCTTGTCAGAGGGGATTGGGGAGATTTAACCGGTGGGTTTGGTAATCTAGTAAAGTTTTGGAATACCGAACTTTGGCCTCCTGAGTGGGCGCTTATTTTTGAGGCGCAATCCGAGCCGCCCAAATGCAACGTGAAGATTGAATTTTTCTGCTCCAAAGCATATACTGGGATGCTTGAAACCTTGAAAATGGCTTTTGTTGCAACTATTTTCGGATTTATTGGGGCAATTGCTCTTTCATCATTTGCGGCAAAGAATTTGGTTCCTAAGTCCGTTTTAGTGCCAACAAGGTTGATATTATCTTTTACTAGATGTCTGCCAAGTATAATCTGGGCAATTGTATTTGTCATCATTGTTGGAATTGGTCCTCTAGCCGGTGTCCTAGCAATGACGATCTATACTATCGGCTATCTTGGTAAACTTCAGTATGAGGAAATAGAGGGGATTAACCGAGAGCCGTTAGAGGCTGCAAGGGCAATGGGCCTTAGTCATAGTGAAATTGTATCCAAGGTGGTAATTCCAGAATCTAGCAATACTTTCCTGAGTCAAATATTGTTCATGTTTGAGTACAATGTTAGACACGGTACTGTTCTAGGTTTAGTCGGGGCTGGAGGAATTGGTCTTCACATAGACAGAGCGATGGAACTAGACTTGTACAATCATGTTATGACCTATCTAATTGTCATCTTTGTAGTGATCGTGATAATTGATTTCTTGTCGCTATTTATCAGGTCATTTGTCACAGATGAATCAGAATTAGGTGAATCTTCTATATTCACAGTTTTACTACCGGCTAGTTTAGCGCAAAAGTTCCATCAAAGGAACAAGAAGATTTAATCATAATCAAGCATCTGCAAGCGAGTATATTGCACCAGTCCAGCTGAATATCAATAGCTCATCATTAATTCCCTGGCCAAAACCAGTAATGTATGTGCCAACTGAGGTGATGAAATTAGTTTCCCAATTGCCATTGTTGAGGGAAATTTTCCATATTGCACCAGTACAAAAATCACCATAGATGTAGCCGCCTTGAAGAGAATTTGGCCCCCAATCCATCCAAAAACCACCGGTAATGGAGCAGTTTCCGCCAGTATGTGCGTACTCGACAATCGGGTCTGTAAGATTATTATCATCAGGAGTAGTTGCTGCACTTGTACAATCATCAGATGGGTCATAATTGTGCATTCCTTCTCTCTGTGACCAGCCAAAGTTAGTCTGGTTGAAAATAGGAACTAGATTTATCTCTTCATAGCAATATTGTCCAACATCAGCAATCCATAATTGTCCACTATTATCAATGTCAAATTTCCACGGATTTCTAAGGCCGTGATGTAATACATAATCGGTATCATTACCATACAGGTCAAATACAGGTTGTACAGATTTATTGTGGTAAGTGAAATATTGAATTGTACCTAATGGTGTGTGAATGTTTTGCCCATTTTCTTTTGGGTCTCCTGAGCCGCCACCATCGCCAATAGACCACAGATACGTTCCATCGCCAAGGGATAGTAAGTTTCCTCCGTTGTGATTTCGGTTTTCCTTACTAATTCTCCTCATCTCAACTATTGACTCAAGGTCTATTTTACCATCAACAATATTAGCTGCTGCGAGGACTATGCCTGAAAGATCTGCTGGGCCGTCACAATCAACATTATCAGTATATGAAAGAATAATTTCACCACTGTTATTGAAATCATGAGTAAAAGAAAACCCTAACAATCCTTGTTCATTGTGGCATCTAGAAATCTGTTGGCTCAAATTACCGATTTCAGCAGTGAATTCACCGTTCCATGAGGTGATTTTGCCGTCTAACTCAGCAATCCAAATCGAGCCATCAGAAGGGTGTGACAGGGTCTTTACTACTGTGGAATCAACCTTAGCATAAAAGTCACATTCGTATGATGCAGAATCTGGCTCACATTCGATTTCAATCTTTTCAGGCCATTGAAACCTTGGTTCATCATTTTCAGTAAAATAATTTTCATAAATCAAATAGGCAGACAAGGAAGCAGAGAAAA
>TARA_B100001093_G_scaffold77482_1_pt1 | contig 11096 bp, 9 predicted proteins | sample TARA_B100001093 | Tara Oceans TARA_B100001093 (sample SAMEA2623116) | marine metagenome | biome: marine biome (ENVO:00000447); feature: surface water layer (ENVO:00002042); material: "saline water (ENVO:00002010), including plankton (ENVO:xxxxxxxx)" | depth 5 m
TTACTTAATAAGTAATTGAACAAAACACCAATATCTGATCTAGATTACAGTTTACCTTTAGAGTCCATAGCTCAAGAGCCATATAAAAATCCTGAAAATTCAAAGTTACTTGTTGCAGAAACTAAGGAAATATATAAATTTTTAAATATTGATAATGTATTAGATTCAAAATCTTTATTAATATTTAATTCTTCACAAGTAATAGATGTACGAATTAAAACACATAAATTAGAAACAAAAGGTGCTGTTGAGATATTTATATTAAAAATTTTAAGTGAAACATCTGCAACATGTCTTGTAAAATATCGAGGTAAAAAAATTTTAAATAAAGAAATATTATTAAAAAATTTTAACATTACATTGATATCAAAAAGCAGTGATCATTTCAATGTTGAATTCTCGTTACCTGTTCTAGACATTATTAAAAATTTCGGTACAACACCGTTACCACCATATATTATTGATGAAGCATATAAGTATAAGTTTTATAAGAATTTTTTTAGCAACAAAGGATTTTCAAGTGCATCGTCTACTGCAGGTTTGCACTTTACTCCTAATATTTTTAACAAATTAACTGATAAGGGTGTCGAAATCCATTATCTTAATTTAGATATTGGTCTTGGAACTTTTAAACCTATAAATACTAGTTTTGTTGAAGACTTTAATATACATTCTGAAAATTTTGAAATTCAAGAAGATGTTTATTCAAATATAATCAAAAAGAAGAAAGATGGTTACAAAATATATTGTGTTGGCACAACAACTTTAAGAACATTGGAATATGTTTATTTAAACTCGATATTTAAAGGAACTACAGATTTGTTTATTACAAAAGGATTTAAATTTAATGTAGCTGATTATCTAATCACTAATTTTCACGCTCCAAAAAGTACGTTAATTTCTATTATTCATGCTATGTACGGTGATAATTGGAGAGAATTGTATAAGTATGCTCTTAAACAGGATTTAAAATTCTTAAGTTTTGGTGATGCAGTTCTCTTTAAGGTAAAAAACAAATGAAATTTGAGATAATCAAAACAGATAAAAAAGCAAGGGCAGGTTTAATAACTTTAAATGAAAATAAAGTAGAAACTCCCACATTTATGCCAGTGGCAACAAGAGGTACAATAAAGTCAACACCCCACGAGTATCTAGATAAAACTTCAATTCTTTTGGCAAACGCATATCACCTACATTTACGTCCTGGTGCAGAAGTAATCAACAACCATGGCGGATTACATAAATTTATGAATTGGGATAAATTAATACTTACAGATTCTGGTGGATTTCAAGCATGGTCCTTACCAACCAAACTATATGAAGATGGTATCGAATTTAAAAATGTATATGATGGTTCATATTTTAAATTAACACCACAGGATTCAATAAAAACACAAAACTTATTAGGAAGTGATATCGCAATGATTTTTGATTGTTTAATTGGTGTAGATAAACCTGATAAAGAACAAAAAAAAGCTATTGAAATTACAAAGCAATGGGCAACAATAGCTAAAGATATACATGATAACCCTTCTCAAAATCTTTTTGGGATTGTACAAGGTGGATTAAATCTTGATTTGAGAGCAGAGTCTGCTGAGTCAATGATAAATTTAAATTTTGATGGATATGCGATTGGAGGTTTAGCAATTGGAGAATCACAATTAGAAAGAAAATCTGTAGTTGAATTATTGTCAGAAATTTTACCAATTAATAAACCAAGATACGTTATGGGCTTAGGTGATACTGTTGGCTTAATCGATTTAATTGACTCAGGTGTTGATATGTTTGACTGTGTATGGCCTGCAAGACTTGCTAGACATGGAAAGTTAATTATTAAAAATGAATATATAAATATTAAAAACAAAAAATATGAAAAAGATATTAACCCTATCGATGAAGACTGTAATTGCTATACATGTGCAAGATTCTCAAAAGCATATCTAAGGCATTTATATGTAAATGAAAATACATCTTCTTGGCTTTATCTTACCGTGCATAATATAATTCAAACTGAAAATATTATTCAACAAGCTAGAAATAGTATATTAAACTCAAGTTTTGATAGTTTTAAAAAGGAATATTTAAATGAGTGAATTTATGAACTTGCTACCAATAATTTTGGTTTTTGTTGTGTTTTATATTCTTTTATACCTACCACAAAGAAGAAGAGCAAAAAAACATAGTGAATTCGTTGAGAATCTAAAAATTGGAGATGATGTTTTGACTGATTCGGGAATTTTTGGACGTGTAACTTCCATTGACGAAAAGACTGTGACTTTAGTTCTTAAAAAAGGTGAAATAAAAATTCAAACAGCTTATATTAAAAATATTTCATGAAACGATATTTTAAGTTACTTTTTCTTCCTTTAATTGCTATTGGTCTATTTATCTACGTTCAACAATCATCCCTTTCCCCAAAACTTGGTCTTGATTTACAAGGTGGCATATCTGTAATTCTTACTGCAGATGAGGATACTGACCCAGAAGTTCTCCAAAAAGCAGTTGAAATTATGAGAACGAGAATTGAAGCCTTTGGTGATGTTCAAGAACCTGAAATTTCTATAAGTGGAAATAGTGCTGTATTAGTTCAATTACCTGGGGTTACAGATCAAGAAAGAGCGATTGAAGCACTAGGTGCTACAGGATTATTAACTTTTAGACCTGTTCTTGACTCATCTATTGATACAGGTTATTCTCCCGCTTTTCAATATTTACCAAACGAGGAAGATCCAGAAAATCCAATTAAAATTTCAGTACCTGGAGTAGATGAACAAATCGGTTTAACTATATCCGATAATCCAAGTTTTGATTCTTACTTACTTTCAATTTCGCAAGGATATCCTGTAATTTATCATTTAGGTCCTGCTGAATTATCTGGTAGTGATATTGAAGATGCTATTGCTGTTTACCCAGAAAATGAATGGATTGTATCTCTTGACTTTAAAAGTGAATCAGAAGACAAATTTACAAATCTGACAAAAAAACTAGCTGGAGAAATAGGAGAAAGACGAAGATTAGCCATTGTGCTAGATGGTGAAATAGTTTCAGCACCTGGAATTGCTTTAGATGTAAATCCAGATACAGGTATTACAGGAGGAACAGCAGCTATTTCAATGGGAAATACTGATACTGGTGAATCTGCGAATAATCTTGCAGTAATTTTACGTTACGGTGCCTTACCTGTATCTTTTGAAAGGTCATCAATTCAGAAAGTTTCAGCTAGTTTAGGTGAGGATACATTAAATTTAGGACTACAAGCTGGGTTAGTTGGATTAATAATAATTTCAATAATTATTGTTCTTTATTATCGGATATTAGGTCTCATATCAGTTATCGGTTTATCAATGTTTGGTCTGTTGTTTTATTCGATTATTTCTTTACTTGGTGAATTCCAAGGGTTTACTCTTACGTTAGCTGGTATTGCTGGAATAATTGTTTCTATTGGATTGGCTGCAGACTCCTACATTGTGACATTTGAAAAGCTGAAAGATGAAATAAAGGTAGGTAGATCATTTGAATTTGCTGCTAACAAAGCAGTTGATGATTCATGGAAAACAATTCTTACTGCAGACTTTGTATCTTTATCTGCTGCATTTCTACTATATATTCTTGCCGTAGGTCCAATTAGGGGATTTGCTTTGGCATTAGGTATAGCAACTATTTTTGATCTTATGTTCACGAGACTGTACACCAGAAATATTATTCCGGTTATTGTTTCAAAAATAAAAAATACAAGATTAATGTATCCAATAAAAAATAAGGATATTACTAATGTTTAAAAATTTGTTTTTAGGAAATACATCAATTAACTTTTATGAAAAAAGAAAACTATTGCAAAATATTTTAATAGTTGAGATTCTATTTTTTTTGTTAGTCTTTGTGAGTGCTGCTCTAGGAGTTCTGAATTTGAATTTTTCAGTTGATTTTACTGGAGGAACAACTTATCAATTTTCATCAGAATATGATAAATCTGATATTGATGAGATATTAGAGAATAATATTCTTGAAGTTTCGAGATATCAGACGTTTGAAAATTCGAACTCTATACTTTTTAGAGCTGTTGAAGGTACTCAATCAGACGAAACAGAGTTTCTTAACTATTTGGCAAATAAATTTAATATTGATTCAAATGAAATAGAGTTTCAAAGAGTTGGTCCAACATTTGGTCAAGAAATTACTTCTAGTGGTATTCGTGCCTTAGTTATATTTCTTTCTTTTATTGTTTTATTAATCTCTATAAGGTTTCAATTTAGATTTTCAATTGTTGCTCTTGTTGCATTGTTACATGATTTATTTATCTGTACGTCTATTTATCTCTTACTTAATTTTGAAATTACACCATCAACAGTTATTGCTTTATTAACTATTCTTGGATATTCCTTATATGACACTGTTATCTTGTTTGATAAATTAAGAGATAGTCAAAGATTGAATAAGGAATCTGACCTATCCATTAAAACATTAAATAAAACTTTTAATGAAATTCTTATGAGGAGCATCAACACTTCAATCACATCAGCAGTACCAATTGCATCAATATTGTTTTTAGGAAATATTATTGGATTGTCTGGAACACTTACTGATTTTGCTTTACCTCTATTTATAGGAATTATTTCTGGTACTTACAGTTCAATTTTTGTAACGATTCCCTTTTTATCAAAGATAATTAATAAATAAAAAACTTACTACCATTAAATTATGGTTAAAAATCCCGCTATTTTGAGTGCAGATGAATTATTTAGTGATTTAAGTTCTAAATTTAAGGATGATAAAGAACTTCTAAAAAAAGCATATAATTTTGCTTCGGATGGACATTTAAACCAAAAAAGAGCATCTGGTGAACCCTATATCACTCATCCTTTACAGGTTGCGCTCTATTTATCTGAATTAAGTATGGATTTAGATACAATAATTGCTGCAATTTTACATGATTTAATTGAAGATACAGATATAACTTACAAAAATATAAAAAATGAGTTTGGAACTGACGTAGCGAATATTGTTGATGGTGTTACGAAATTAGACAAAATTCAATACAACACTAACGAAGAAGCTAAAGCTGAAGCAATTAGAAAAATGGTTATTGCAATGTCTAAAGATATACGAGTACTAATTTTAAAACTCGCTGATCGACTCCACAATATACAAACAATTAATTATCTTGCTGATTACAAACAAGAAAGAATAGCGAGTGAAACACTCTACGTATACGCACCATTAGCTCATAGACTTGGTCTTCAAAATATAAAACATATATTAGAGGATATATCTTTTAGTTTACTTCACAAAAATCAAAATTTAGAAATCGAAAGCTTAATCCAAAAATCTGCTCCAAATAGAGATAAGAATATTAAAAAATCTGTAAAAGTGATTGAAGGATTATTAGCCGATAACTCCTTATCTGCAGAGGTAATTGGTAGACCAAAACATAACTATTCTATTTATAAGAAGATAATTAATAACGGTCTCACATTTAATGAGATTAACGATTTAGTCGGTCTAAGAATACTTACGGATGATGTAAAAAATTGTTACACAATACTCGGTCTTATTCATGCTAATTTTCAACCAGTACTTGGAAGATTTAAAGATTTTATCTCTATGCCGAAATTCAACTTGTATCAGAGTTTGCACACAACTGTTTTAACTGAAACAGGACAAAAAATGGAAATACAAATAAGAACACATGATATGCACTACAGAGCTGAATACGGTGTTGCAGCACATTGGAAATATAAAGAAAAACCTCAAAATGATGTTCAAAAATGGGCCTCTGAATTATCAAATTTAACTAATGAATACCCAGATCCCAATGAATTTTTAAACCATATGAAATTAGACCTATATGAAGATGAAGTATTTTGTTTAACGCCAAAAGGGGATGTCATTACTTTACCTCAAGGCTCAACACCAGTAGATTTTGCATTTTCTGTACATACCCAAGTAGGTGAGAAACTAATTGGTGCAAAAATAAATGGAAAGTTGGTTAATTTAAGTACAACATTATCAACGGGAGATACTATCGAAGTATTAACAACTAATGAAAATACTAAAGGTCCAAGCAGAGATTGGCTGTCATTTGTAAAAACTTCACGTGCACGATCAAAAATAAAACAATGGTATCAAAAGCAACTTAAAGATGAGGACATACAAAAAGGTAAACAAATATTAAATACATGGCTAGAAGATAATGATGACATTCTTAATTATTCAGACAAAGACAGTATTTTAAATGAATTACTTAATATATTTAAATATCCAAACTATGAAATAATGTATCAAAACCTTGGAAATGGAAATATAAACATTACAAATGTTGGTAATAAAATTCGAAAATTTGTATTTCCGGAAGAGATAACAGAAGAAGACGATATTTTGTCACCAGAGAAATATCAATCAACAGATGATCAATTGGTAATTGTAGAAGGATACGATGATATAAAAGTAAGGATGGCAAGATGTTGTGTGCCTGTTCCAGGTGATGATATTCTTGGATTTATCACAATTTCAAATGGTATATCAATACATAGATCTGATTGTTTAAATATAAGGATTGACAGTTCTAAAGGTGAGAGAATAATAGACGTTACTTGGGGTTTTAATTCTCAAACTGGAACTATCGTATGGTTAGAAATTGAAGCAATTGATAGACCTTACCTATTAAGAGATGCAACCGTAGCGATTTCAGATAATGGTGGAAATATACTTGTTGCAAAATCTCTTACTAACAGTAAACGAATAGTTACTTTGTTGTTTCAGGTTGAAGTAAGTGGAAATGAACAACTGGAAACAATTATGAATGATGCCAAAAAAATTGAAAATGTTTTCGATGTTCAAAGAGTCAGTAGAGGAAATTAAAATTGGACGATATTTTTACATATACAAGCTTTACAACATCAAATTGTTATATATTAACTCCTGATATTCAAGAAGGAATATCATATGTGATTGACTTACCGCCGGATTTAGATGAAGTTTTAAATTATATTAATTCGAACAACTTATCTGTCGGAGGTGCATTATTAACACATGGCCATTTTGATCATTCTTTAGGCATGAGTGGATTTGATGGATCAATATATATTGATTTAAACGATGAACATTTAGCTCGTAATCCCGAGGAACAACTTAAAGGTTTTACAGCTCTTAACTTAAGTCCTTCTAAGTTTGAAGGTGATTTGATTTCAGTAGATAAACTAGACAACAAAATAAAAGTCCATAGTAATCCAGGGCACACTAAAGGAAGCACTAGTTTCGAGTTTCCTTCTATGGGTGTTGTGTTTACAGGAGACTTCGTGTTTAAAGATGGGATAGGGCGCACTGATCTTTACTCTGGAGATACAAATGAAATGATTTTTTCATTAAATGAGGTATTTACACAATTTTCAAATGATTATCTTGTCTATCCCGGACATGGAGATAAAGACACTGTAAAATCAATTAAAAATAACAATTTGTTAGTTAGAGAATATTTAAATGATTGAACAAGTTAAAGGTACAAGAAATTTATATGGCTTAGATGCTCAAAAATATTTATATATAAATGAAATATTTTTAAAATCATTTAATGACTATGGCTATGATCTAGTTGAGTTACCAACTATTGAACATAAAGAATTGTTTAATAAATCTATAGGAGAAAATTCAGAAATTGTTACAAAACAAATGTATGAATTTAAAGATAAAGGTAATAGAGATCTTGTATTAAGACCTGAGGCAACTGCAAGCGTTGTAAGATTCCATAATGAATTTTTCAAAAATGAATCAAAAAAATATTCATACTTTGGAAAAATGTTTAGATATGAAAATCCACAAAAAAATAGATACCGAGAGTTTATTCAAGCTGGTGCAGAGATAGTTGGAACGATCGATGAATACTCAAACAAGCAAATTCTTATATCATCAATGAGATTTTTGTCATCTTTAAATTTAAATGCAAAATTAAACATAAACACAATTGGTAAAGTAAATGAACGTGAACTATATATAAATGAACTAGATAGATACTTTAATAAAAATAAAAATGAATTGTCTAAAGAAAGTGCCAATAAAATCGGTAAAAATACATTAAGAATACTTGATTCAAATGATCCACTAGATAATCAAATAATTGATTTAGCTCCAGTTATTTATGATTTTCTTAAAGACGAAACGTTAATAGATTATGAAAATTTTAAGAATGAATTAACAAATGATGGAATTAGTTTTGTAGAGAATCCAAAACTTGTAAGAGGATTAGATTACTACAATGACTTAACTTTTGAATTTATTAGTAACGGTACTGTTGTTGGTGGCGGGGGAAGATATGACACCCTTTCAGAAACTCTTGGTCTTGGAAAAATTTCAGGGGTAGGTGTTGCATTTGGTGTTGACAGATTAATTAATACAATTAAAGGAACCCCTCATAAAATTAAAATTATGTTGATTGGACAGGATTTAAGGGATCTTAATTCTGTTAGTTCCAAGTTAGACAAAGCTGGGATAAGTTACTTATTACCAGTAAGGTATAGTAAAGAAAATACACAATATAAGGAAGCTATTAAAAACAATGTTGATTATGTTTTAAACTGTTCTGAAAATACTATCAAGAACATTAATAACAATGAAACAATAAAGTTTAATATAAGTAACTTACGAAAATTAATATGAACATATCAGAGTTAAATAAATTAGATACAAATACTGAAGTAACAAAAGTTACGGGATGGGTCCACAGTGTACGCGATCATGGAAATTTAATATTTATTGAATTAAGAGATGCTGATTCAAAAATACAATTAGTTTTAGACGCAGAAAAGGTTGATTTAGATACATTCAAATCTGAATACTACATTTCAGTTGATGGTGTATTTTTACAAAGAGAGTCAGAAATGATAAATGCATCAGTACCATTAGGAAAATTTGAAATAAATGTTCAAAATTTTAAAATATTATCTAAAAGTAAAACACTTCCTTTTCAATTAGATGACTCTATGGACACTGATGAAAATATACGGCTTAAGTATCGTTATCTCGATCTGAGACGCGAAGACATGAAAAATAATATAATTAAACGTTCTGAAACATTTAGATCGATAAGAAATTCCATGAATGATTTGGGCTTTCTTGAATTAGACACTCCAACTTTGACAAAATCAACACCCGAAGGAGCAAAAGATTTTCTTGTACCATCCCGTAAACAAAATGGAGCTTTTTATGCCTTACCTCAATCACCTCAAATGTATAAACAGTTATTTATGATCTCAGGATTTAATAAATATTATCAGATTGCTAAATGTTATAGAGATGAAGATTCAAGAAAAGATAGACAACCAGAATTTACACAACTTGATTTAGAAATACTTAATGGTTCTCCTCAAATAGTTAGGGAAATTACAGAGTCTGTTGTTAAAAATTTACTTGATGAAGTTTATCAAGTAAAGGTTGATACTCCATTCATTGATATGACATATGATGAATCAATAAACAAATATGGAACTGATAAACCAGATTTAAGAATAAAAAATACCATCGAAGATTACACAGAAATTTTTCAAAATACCGAGATAAAGTTTATTAAATCCGCAATTGATAAAAATGGTTTTGTAAAAGGTTTCTTCATAAAAGAAATTCTAAGTCGATCTAAAATTGATGAACTTGATGAACTAGTAAAAAATAACCGTAGTAATGGACTTGGTTGGTTCAAGATTGAAAACAATGAAGTATCTGGTCCACTGTCTAAAGTAATTTCGGATAAAGAAGCAACAGATATCGCAAAATTTGGTAATGGTATGTTAATTTTTCAGTCAGGAAATGATGAGATGTACCCAATTCTTGATGTGTTAAGACGTTCTTTGTTTGAAAAAGATGACTCAATTAATTTCTTATGGATTTATGATTTTCCATACTTTGAAGTTGAAGATGGTAACATTCAACCCTCACATCATCCATTTACATCTCCAAAAGATTTAGATAGTTTTATAGATGATCCAACCTCAGCAAAAGCATTACATTATGATTTAGTTCTTAATGGTTCAGAATTAGGCTCTGGATCTCAAAGAATTAATGATCCATCTATACAAACAAAGGTTTTAGAAATGTGGGGCTTATCGGAATCTGAAATAAATAGTAGATTTGGATGGTTTGTGGAGGCTTTATCATACGGAACTCCTCAACATGCTGGAATAGCACTAGGTATTGATAGATTTGTTGCTGTAATGTTAAATTCTGATTCTATAAGAGATGTTATACCATTTCCTAAAACACAATCTGGATTAGATCCTCTAACAAGTGCTCCAACTATTATTGACGAAAACGAATTAATTGAATACAACTTGAAGTACATTGAAGGTATCAATGAAGAGTAATGAAATTAGAAGTGCTTTTTTAAATTATTTTAAAGATTCGAATCATAAAATTATGCCTTCTGCATCACTTATTCCTATAGATGAAACATTATTGTTTACTGCAGCTGGTATGGTTCCATTTAAAGATTACTTTCTTGGTAACGCAAAGCCACCTAACAACAATTTAGTTTCATCTCAAAAATGCATAAGAACTATAGATATTGACATTATTGGAGATACCGATAGACATTTAACCTTTTTTGAAATGCTAGGTAATTTTAGTATTGGTGAATATTTTAAAGAAGATGCCATAAAGCTTGCATATAATTTTATAACTGAAATCTTGGGTATTAGCCCAGATGATTTATGGTTTACAGTTTATAAGGATGACGATGAATCTTTCAATATTTGGAAAGACATAATTGGAGTACCTGAACATAAAATTCAAAGAGGAGATAAGGACAATTTTTGGCAAATGAATATACCCGGTCCATGTGGTCCATGTTCTGAAATATTTATTGATAGAGGTGAGATGTATGGGAAAGATGGTGGACCAATAGGTGGTGGTGAAGATAGATTCATAGAAATATGGAATTTAGTCTTTATGGAATCTATTCAAGATAAACCATATAACGTGATCGGAGCACTTCCAGCAAAGAATATAGATACTGGTATGGGGCTTGAAAGAATAGCTATGGTTTTACAAGACAAAAAATCTCCATTCGAAATTGATACGTTTTCGACAGTATATGAAGTATTGAAGCCAAAAAT
>TARA_B100001093_G_scaffold212389_1_pt1 | contig 11088 bp, 10 predicted proteins | sample TARA_B100001093 | Tara Oceans TARA_B100001093 (sample SAMEA2623116) | marine metagenome | biome: marine biome (ENVO:00000447); feature: surface water layer (ENVO:00002042); material: "saline water (ENVO:00002010), including plankton (ENVO:xxxxxxxx)" | depth 5 m
AATAGTTGCTTAGATAATTTGTCGTCATTAGAAAATAATCCTGCGTACTCCGATCCTAAAGAAACTATAATAGCGCCTGTTAATGTTGCTAAATCCACTATGAATTTAGGTTTAAATTTTTTTTCAGTAAACGTAAGGGCGTCAGCTAAAACTAATCTACCCTCTGCATCTGTATTTAATATTTCTATTGTTTTACCGCTATATGATTTTACAATATCTCCAGGTCTTTGAGCGTTTCCACTTACCATATTTTCTACCAGTCCAACAACACCAACAGCATTCACTTTGGCCTTTCTAAGAGCAAGATTTTTCATTAAACCAACTACTACTGCAGATCCAGCCATATCATAGGTCATATCTTCCATAAATTTTGCTGGTTTTAATGAATAACCTCCAGTATCAAAACAAACACCCTTACCCACGAATGCTAATGGTTTTGAGTTATTTTTTAATCCGTTCCATTCTATTGTTACTAAGTATGATCCTCTAACACTGCCCAGGCCTACTCCAAGTAAGGCGTTCATGCCCAGTTTCTTTAATTTTTTGTCATTATAAATATTTACTTTTAATCCATGTTTTCTCAAAGAGTTCAATCTTTTTGCATACTCATCTGGATGCAAAACATTTCCTGGTTCAGAAACAAGATCTCTGGTATAAAAAGTTCCTTCTTCTAAAGCATTAAATTTTAATTGATTTTGAAATGAATTTTTATTTTTCTTTCCAATAATTATTATAGAAATAAGCCTAGTTTCTTTTTTTGTTTTATATTTCTTGAATTCATAAGATTTCAGCTTTAATCCATGAAGAAAAAAATCTATAAAATCTTTTTGATTACTTACAATGCTTTCTGAATTTATAAAGTACTCAGTATTTTTTCCATAGTTTATACGTCCATAAAATTCAGCTCCTAAATTTTCTATATCAAAAGTTTTAAGATTTTTTTTAATTGAAAGTAAAACTATTTTTTTTTTAGAACTTAGTTCAAAAACAAATATATTTTTACTCAAATCACTTGTTTTAAGTAAATCAGATATATAATTGAGTTCAGAGTTGGAAATATATTTTTTGAGAGGTTTTGTATTAAATTTTTCATCAGTAAATAAGACTAAATTTGCTGAAGCCCTTTTAGACAGATTGTTTTTAAAGTTTATTTTAATAGACATAAATTTTTAAATTCAAAGAATTATAAATGAATGGTATATATTTGGAAATTTAATATTTTCAATGAAAAAATTAATATTCAAAAAATTTGCCAAAGATACATTGTTTTTTTTCATAATAATGTGTTTAACAGTAGGATTAATTGTATGGACCTTACAGGCAGTAAATTATTTTGATTTTGTCACACAGGATGGTCATGGCTTAAGAACGTATTTTTCATACATTTTTTTTAATTTTCCAAAAATTATTCATCGAATTATTCCTTTTATTTTTTTTATTTCTTTGTTTTATATGTTGAGCAATTATGAATTAAGAAATGAGTTGTCAATTTTCTGGATTAATGGAATAAGTAAAGTTGAGTTTGCTAATAAAATTATAATATTATCTATATTTCTTTGTATATTTCAAATTTTGATGGGAAGTTTTTTTTCTCCACTTTCTCAATATAAAAGTCGCGAGTTTCTTAAAAATTCAAATATTGATTTTTTTACCTCTTTAATCAAAGAAGGAAAGTTTATTAATGCAGTTGAAGGATTAACAATTTTCATAAAAACTAAAAATGATGATGGAAGCTTTTCTAATATTTTTTTGGACGACTCAACAAAAAATAAATCAAGAATGATTTATGCAAAAAATGGAATTTTAATTGATGAAAATCAAAATAAAATATTTAAACTTTTTGATGGAAGAGTAATTAATAAAGAAAAGAAAAAAATTAACGTTTTTCAATTTGATCAAATAGATTTTAATCTTGCAGATTATTCTTCAAATACAATTTTAGTTCCAAAAATACAAGAATTATCATCTCAAGAACTCATTCAATGTGTTTACAATATGAACAAAAATAATATTAGTTATGTAAATAAAAACTTTTCATGTAATCAATCTTTAGTAAACGATATAATTCAAGAATTATTTAAAAGATTTTATAAACCTTTATATATTCCTTTGATTGCAATTTTATGTTGTTTTTTAATTATTATGTCAAAAAATAATATTAAGTATGAGAAAAACAAAAAAATTATTTTTCTTATAACTTTTTTCATTTTGATTATATCTGAAGCATCATTAAGATACTCAACTACTTCTGTGCTTGCTACTTCCTTTTACCTTTTAATTCCTTGGGTGAGCTTTTTTTGTGTTTACACTCTTTTTTATAAAAGGACGCAAAATGTTTAAGACTTATCAAAAATATATAATTAGAAGTTTTGTAAATAAATTTATAACTATAAGTTTAATTTTTTTTAGTCTTACAGTTGTTTTAAGTATTTTAGAAGAAATTTCTTTTTTTAAGGATTTAAATGTAAACTTTATGTATCCATATTTTTTGACTTTTCTTGGGGCACCAATAACCTTATTTGAAATTTTTCCTTTTATATTTTTAATTTCAACTCAATTTTTATTTTATGATCTTTTTAAAAAAGAGGAATTAAATCTTCTTAAAAGTCACGGTTTAAGTAACCTTAAAATTATTAAGATTCTTTTTTTTTCATCAATTGTAATTGGAATATTTACTGTCGTAATTTACTATAATGCAGCTTCTAAATTGAAATTTTTTTATACTGATATCAAAAACACTTTTTCAAATGATAATAAATATTTAGCTGTTGTCACAGATAGTGGATTATGGCTAAAGGATGAAATTAATAACGAAACACTAATTATAAAAGCTAATTATATTAAAGAAAATTTTTTAATTAACGTTATAATAAATAAGTTTGATAGTGATTTTGATTTAATAAATACTATTCAATCAGAAAAAATTAATATTGATAATAAAAAGTGGATTTTAGATGAACCACTAATAACCAATAATAATATATCAAAAAAAATTGAAGATAAGTTTGAGTTTGAAACAAACTTTGACAAACAAAAAATCAATAATTTATTTTCAAATATTTCGACTTTAAATATAATGGAACTGTTTGATCTTAAAAAAGATTATCAAAAATTAGGTTATTCATCAGATGAAATAACTATTCATTTATTAAAGCTATTCTCAACCCCATTTTTCTACGGCGTACTTACGATTTTGTCCTCTATTATAATGTTTCGTTTTAAAAAGGATAAATCTCTTATTTTTCACGTTTTATTGGGGATTTTGATGTCAGTAATTATATATTATATAAATTTTATGTTCAGTTCTCTTGGAAATAGTGGAAAAATACCAATAGTTACCTCAATATTTTTACCTATATTATTCATTTCACTAATTTCAATCATAGGTTTAATAAGTATTAATGAAAAATAATATTTTTTTTATTACAATCATAACACTACTATTCTTAATAAAAAATGCTCACTCCGAACAATATGAGTTTGAAACGTCAGATATTAAAATAGTAGATGGTGGAAATATTGTTTATGCTACAAATGGTAAGGCAATTTCAATTAAAAATGATTTAGAGATACAAGCTCAAAAATTTGAATATTTTAGAGAGAAGGAACTGCTAATAGCATTTAATGGAACTGCTATATTAAAATTAGAAAATTTAAAAATAGAATTTAATGAAATAAAGATTGATCAAAAAAAATTTTTAATAACAGCAAAAAATAAAGTCAAAATAATTGATGTTGATAAAAAAATAACTTTTAAGTCAGATAATATTAAATTTGATCAACAGTCAAAAATTTTAACCTCACAAACTGATTCAATTTTAAAGGACAAATATAAGAATAATTTTCTAACAAAAAGTTTTGAATATAATTTAAATGATAATATTCTCAAAATTTCAAAAGCTAAATTTTCTGATCATGAAAAAAATGAATTTGAAATAGACCTTGCTTATATAAACACTGTTTCAAATAAATTGTTTGGAAAAGACGTAATTTTAAACTTAAATAATAAATCATTTAATAAAGACAATGAACCAAGACTTAAAGGAAGATCTATTACCCATGATAATAATGTTACTGAAATCACTAAAGGAGTTTTTACAACATGTAAAAAAAGAGATAAGTGCCCTCCGTGGGAACTTTCTGCTGAAAAAATAAAACACGATAAAAAAAATCAAGAAATAAAATATAAAAATGCTTGGCTAAAAGTTTATGATATTCCAGTAGTTTATTTTCCAAAATTTTTTCACCCAGATCCTACAGTTGATAGAAAATCAGGGTTTTTAATTCCCTCTCTAAAAAATAGTCCAAATTCCTCTGGATATCTAAGCTTACCGTATTATAAAGTTATAAGTGAAAATAAAGATTTAACTTTTACACCTCGTCTATTTCTAGAAGATAAATTATTATTACAGACAGAATATAGGCAAAAAAACAAAAATAGTTCCCACATAGGAGATTTAGGTTATTTTTTTGAAAAAGATAAAGACTCGAAAAGTCATATATTTTATAAATTAAACAAACAGATCGATTTATTAAACTTCGATAACAGTACTTTAGATCTTAAAGTAGAAAGAACTTCTAATGACACTTATTTAAAAAGAAATAAATTAAACTCGCTATTAATATCTAATACTGACGTATTAGAAAATTCTCTTAATTTTAATTTATCAAGAGATGATATGTCGATAAATACTGAATTAAGATCTTATGAAAGTTTAAATAAAGAAAAAAGTGACAGATATGAATTTATACTCCCTAAAATTGATATTATAAAAAAGTTTACAAATGATGATTTTAATGGAGATTTATATTTAAGTTCAAGTAATTTTATTACTAATTATGAAACTAATATATTTGAAAAAGTAAATATAAATAATCTTGTATACAATTCAGATCCTAAAATTTCTAATTTAGGTTTTTACAATAATTTAGATTTTCTTATAAAAAATGTAAATTCAGATACACAAAATTCATCTAACTACAAAAAAAATACAAATAATTATATTTCAAGTCTAATTCAGCTAAATTCAAATATGCCGTTAATTAAAGAAAACAATAATTTCCAAAATATTCTAAAGCCAAAACTTTCATTAAAAATTAGTCCAAATAATACTAAGGATATAAGTTCAAACGAAACAAGGTTAGATGTTAATAATCTATTTAATTTAGAGAGAACAACCACAAATGATACTGTTGAAGGTGGTATATCTTTAGCTTATGGAAATGACTTTAGCGTTTTCAACAAAAAAAGTAATATTGAGATATTTAGCTTAAAATTAGCTAATAATCTGAGATTTGAGGATAACGAAGATTTACCATCGACCAATCAAATTGATCAAAAAACATCTAATTTCTTTGGAGAAATCGCTTATACACCAAATACAAAATTTAATACAAAATATAGCTTCTCAAGAAAAAATAATTTAACTGAAACTTCATACGAAAACTTTCAAACGGAGATAAGTTTAAATAATTTTGTAACAACCTTTGATTATCTAAATGAAAACAATACCTCTGAAAAAAATTCATATCTAAAAAATACAACAAAATATAATTTTGATAATAATAATAATGTATCATTCTCGACAAGAAGAAACAAAAAAACCAACCTAACAGAATACTATAATCTAATATATCAATATAAAAATGATTGTTTAGCTGCTTCAATAGAATATAATAAAGATTACTATAACGACCGTGATGTTAAACCTGAAGAGTCAGTTTTCTTTAAATTAACAATTATTCCATTTGGTGAAACTAGTACTCCAAATTTAAAAAATTAATGAAAAAAAAAATTCTTTTTATTTGTTTAAGTTTTATTTTAATTTTTACAACTATAGTACAAGCAAGTAATATCTTTATAAAAACAACTGTTAATGATCAAATAATAACCAATTATGATATTAAAAAAGAAAGTGAATATTTAAAAATTTTAAATCCAAATTTATCGAATCTTGATGAAAATCAAATTTTATCACTTGCAAAGAATTCATTAATAAATGAGATAATAAAAAAAAAGGAATTCGAAAGAATTTTTGATATTAATGAAGAAAATAGCCTTGTTGATGAATATCTTAAAAATCTTTATACAAAATTAAATTTTGACAATGAAGTAGATTTCAAAAATTCGTTAATTGATAAAAATAATTATAATTTAAACGAAATTAAAGAAAAGATTAAAATAGAAATATTATGGAATGAATTTATCTATCTTAAATATAAAAACCAAGTAAAAATTAATAAGACTGTTTTTGTCAAAAAAATTGAAGATATGAGTAACATAGAGAGAATAGAGTATCTTTTATCTGAAATAGTTTTCAAAAAAAAGAATGAAGACATAAACTTGCTTATTAAAGAAATAGAAACTAGCATTAATGAAATTGGGTTTAACAATACAGCAAATATTTATAGTATTTCTGAAAGTTCAAAATTTGGTGGTAAAATTGGATGGGTTAGTGAATCAAACTTATCTGAAATTATTTTCAACAGCTTAAAAAAAATTGATGAAGGTCAACTTACAAATGTTTTACAAATTGGTAATAACTTTATTATCTTAAAAATTGAGGAGAAAAGATCAAAAAAAGTTTCTATAAATAAAAATGAAGAATTAGATAAGATGATCAAATTTGAGACCAATAAGCAATTAAATCAATTTTCTCAAATATATTTTAATAAAGCTAAACTAAATTATTCTATCAATGAAAAATAAACCGATTCTAATTGTACCAGGTCAATTAAATAGTATTTTTTTTGAAATTTTTTTTAAGGCTTTAAGATTAAAGAAATTTAAAAGTCCGTTGATTTTAATTTATTCAGAAAAAATTTTGAAAGATCAATTAAAAAAATTCCGATTTAATAAGAATATAAAAATTATTGACCCAAATCTGTTAAAAAAATATAAGCTAAATAATAATAAAATTAATTTAATCAATATTCCATTTATAGGAGCCAAAGACAGAATTTACTATCAAAATATTTTTTTAGAGAGATGTTTTGATAAAGCTTTTTCTATCTTAAGCTCAGGATTTACAAAAAAATTTATAAATGGTCCTATTAATAAAAAAAATTTTCTTAATAAAAAGTATCTTGGTATAACAGAATATATATCTAAAAAATTCAAATTTGATGATGTTGCAATGCTTATTTATAATAAAAAATTATCTGTTTGCCCTGTGACGACACATTTGCCTTTAAAACTAGTATCAAAAAGAATTACTAGTAAATCAATTCGAAAAAAAACAACTTTAATTAAATCATTTTATAAAAAAAATTTTGGTTTTAACCCAAAAATTGCTGTAACTGGGTTAAACCCACACTGTGAAAGTATTCATAAGTATAATGAGGATGACAAAATTTTAAAACCAGTAATCAAATCACTATATAAATCAAAGTTTAAAATATACGGTCCATATCCTGCTGACACAGTGTTTCTTAAAAAAAATAGACTTAAGTTTGATGTAATAATTGGTATGTATCATGATCAAGTTTTGTCTCCAATGAAAACAATTTTTGAATACGATGCAATAAATATCACACTTGGACTACCATTCTTAAGAATTTCTCCAGACCATGGACCTAATGAGACAATGGTAGGTAAAAATATTTCAAACCCCATCAGTTTAATTAATGCTATAACTTTTTTAGATAAAAGGTGATTAAAGCGAAGAAAAGTTTAGGGCAAAATTTTCTTATTGATAAAAATATCATCAATAAAATTACAAATGTTACAAATATTGAAAATAAGATAATTTTAGAAATAGGCCCGGGCACAGGTAATTTAACATCATCTATTTTAGAAAAAAAACCAAAGAAATTATATGTAATAGAAAAAGATGATAGCTTAGTTAAATTGTTAAAAGAAAATTTCGCTAATAAAATAGATATAATTAATGATGATGTTTTAAATATAAATGAAAACAAAATTTGCAATGATAAATTGATTGTTTTTGGAAACCTTCCTTATAATATTTCTACAGAAATTTTGTGTAAATGGATTTTAAATCTAAATGATAAAGATATATGGTTTTCTAATTTGATATTGATGTTTCAAAAAGAAGTTGCTGAGAGAATAATTTCAAAACATAATTCATCAAATTATGGAAGACTTTCAATACTTGCTAATTGGAAATTAGATATCAAAAAAATTATTGATATTAAACCAAATTGTTTTTATCCAAAACCAAAAATAGAAAGTACACTATTATTTTTTTCAATTAAGAAAAAATTTCATAAAATAAAGAACCCTTATAATTTAGAAAAAATAACGAGAATTTTTTTTAGACATCGAAGAAAGATGATTAAAAAATCTTTTAATCAAATGTTTTTAGGTGATTTAAATATATTAGATAAACTGAAAATTAGTTTGAATTTAAGACCACAAAATTTAGATTTTGAAACTTACTATAAATTAGCGAGTGAATATGAAAAATTAAGATGTTAATTTTTCAATATGTTTTCTAATATATTCTGGATCATAATCTTTTGATCCATTATTAATTTCAGCTTGAATTAGGTTTTTGATTTTTGAATAACATGTCTCTAAATTTTCATTTATAACTACATAATCATAATTAATCCAATGTAATACATCTCGGCCAAATTGTTTCATTCTCTCTTCAGCAATTAATTTATCTTTCATATCTCTATTAGATAGTCTTTCAAACAAAACATCTTTACTTGGAGGTAAAATAAAAAATGTTATTAGTTTATAATCAAGCTTTTTATTTTTTATTTGATCTGCTCCTTGCCAATCAATATCAAAGAGAACATTTTTGCCTTTATTTAATTTATCAATTACTGGTGTTCTTGTAGTACCATAAAAATTATCAAAAACTTTTGCATATTCCAAAAATTCTTCATTTTTTATTAATCTTTGAAATTTTTCTTCAGAAACAAAATAATAGTCTTTGTCTTGAGTTTCATTAGGCCTTGGTTCTCGAGTAGTGTGTGAGATAGAAATTTCAAAATTGTTTAATCTTGAGAGAAGATTTACTAATGTGGTTTTACCAGCTCCCGAAGGAGATGACAAAATTATCATTACCCCATCATTTTCTGTGGGCATTAAAATAAGTTAGTTTGCTTTTCCTTCAATAAACTTAACAGCGTCACCTACTGTTAAAATTTTCTCAGCTTCACTATCAGAAATCTCTGATCCAAATTCTTCTTCGAAAGCCATTACTAATTCAACTGTATCTAAGCTATCCGCACCTAAATCATCTATAAAACTAGATTCTTCTGTTACCTTTGCTTCATCTATACCAAGGTGATCTGCTACTATCTTCTTTACTTTACTTGAAACATCTTCTGACATATTGATCCTTTTTGTTTTAAATTCTTAATAGTTTAATTACTTGTTTTGTCAAGCCATATACATCCCCCCATTAACATGCAATGTCTCGCCATTGATATAATCAGATTGATTAGAAGCTAAAAAAAGAACAGCATTTGCAATGTCTTCTGGCTCTCCTAACTTGCCAGAGGGTATCTTTGAAATAATAATTTCTTTAAATTTATCATCTATTTTATTAGTCATAGCAGTTTTTATGAAACCAGGCGAAATACAATTAACATTGATATTTTTTTTTGCATATTCAATAGCCAAGCTTTTAGACATTGCAATAATTCCTGCTTTTGAAGCTGTGTAGTTTGCTTGGCCTAAATTCCCAGTATGACCTACAACTGATGTAATGTTAATAATTTTTCCAGATTTATTTTTTAACATTTTTTTAATGGCAAATTTACTTAATAAAAATGTTGAGGTTAAATTAATATTTATAACTTTTTCCCACTCATCTAAGCTCATTCTAATTGCTAAATTATCTTGAGTTATACCTGCATTATTCACAATACAATCTAAGCTACCGCCAAGTTCTGCTGAAGCATTTTCAATGAATTCTTCAATTTTATCTTTTTGTGAAATATCAAACTTTAAAATTTTTATATCTTTAAACTTTGACTTTAATTCTTCCAATTTTTCAATTCTAGTACCTGAGGCTAATATATTTGCACCACATTCGTTTAGTTTTTGAATTATAGAGTTACCTATTCCTCCTGAAGCACCAGTCACAATTATGTTTTTAGTTTTAAGGTTATTCATATTTTTAAATCTTTTATATCACTCTCAATATTAATTGTATTAATTTTTACACTTTTATTTATTCTTTTTATTAATCCTGACAATACTTTTCCAGGGCCGATTTCAATAAATTGATTAATTCCTTTATCAATCATCTTTAGAACACTTTCTCTCCATCTTACTCTATTTTCAATCTGATTGACTAATAATCTTTTTAATTCTTCTTTATTCAAAATTTCATCTGCAGTAACGTTAGAAATTAGTATATTTTTTCCATCATCAAAATTTATATTTTCAAATTCTTTTTTCATTATATCTGTGGCTTTACTCATAAGTTGGCAATGGAATGGAGCACTAACAGGCAGTTTAATATTTTTAATATTATTTGATTTTAAAATTTCGATTAATTTAGTTAAATCTACATTTTTACCGCTTATCACTATCTGTCCTTCTGAGTTATCATTCGCTATCTGTGCTACTAAATCATTTTTATTTTCTTGTAAAATTTTTTCAATAATCTCAACCGTTGATCCTAATACCGCTACCATTCCACCCTCTCCTTTTGGAACAGCATTTTGCATTGCATCTCCTCTTGCTCTTAAAAGTTTTATTGTATTTGAAAAATTTAGATAACCAGCACAAGACAATGCCGAATACTCTCCTAAAGAATGTCCAGCAAAATATTTTGCTTGGTTTAAATCAATATTGAATTCTTTTTTAACAACATTAAATATTGAGTAACTAACTAAGAATATTGCTGGTTGTGTATTAACTGTAAGATCTAAATTTTCTTTTGAACCTTCTAAAATAGTCTTAGATAAGGGTACACCTAAGATTTCATCTGCTTCTTTAAACAACTTCTTAACTAAATCGTATTTTTCAAAAAACTCTTTTCCCATACCTATTATTTGGGAACCTTGGCCTGGAAATATTACTGAAAACATCTAAAAAAACCTATTTTTTTAATCCTTTTTGCTATTGTAATTAAAGATTTATAATAGTATATCCTCATT
>TARA_B100001093_G_scaffold106635_1_pt1 | contig 11085 bp, 10 predicted proteins | sample TARA_B100001093 | Tara Oceans TARA_B100001093 (sample SAMEA2623116) | marine metagenome | biome: marine biome (ENVO:00000447); feature: surface water layer (ENVO:00002042); material: "saline water (ENVO:00002010), including plankton (ENVO:xxxxxxxx)" | depth 5 m
TGGAAATTTAATTGGTCTAGAAATGACTTTGATGCACTAGCTGGATCACTAGCTGCAGGACATATTATAGAATGTGGTGCTCAGGCAACTGGTGGCAACTATTCATTCTTTCAAGAAGTTCCGAGTTTTAAAAATATTGGTTATCCCATTGCTGAAATCTACGAAGATGGAAGTTTTACGGTAACAAAACATCCTGGAACAGGCGGTCTTGTTTCTGTGGGAACAGTCACAGCACAACTCTTATATGAAATAAATACTCCAGCCTATATGAACCCGGATGTGATAAGTCACTTCGATACCCTTAAGATTGAGCAAGAATCACAAGATAGAGTGTATGTCTCCGGATGCAGAGGCAGTAGTGCCCCCAAGACTCATAAAGTGTGCATTAATCTGTCTGGTGGATTTAGAAATGGCAGCGAGATATTACTTACAGGGTTGGATATTGAAGAAAAAGCAAAGTTAGTAACAGACCTAATCTTTGATAATGTTGGAGGCAAAGAGCAATTCGATAAAGTTGATATTCAACTTTTACGAACAGACAAAGAAGATCCTAATTCTAATGAAGAGGCACAAGCTTCACTAAGAATTTCTGTGATGTCCACCAACCCCGATCTTGTCGGAAGATTATTCAGTGCCAAGACAACGGAATTAGCACTTGCTTCTATTCCTGGCTATACAGGAAGAGCCGGCACAGCTGCAGGACATTTTATAGAATACTGGCCTGCTCTAGTTGATAGCAAACACATAAAGGAAATTGTCCATTTTGAAGGTAAGAGCATAGAGGTAATACCCACTAGCCAGATGGATTATGAAGAAATCTATTATCAAAAAGAGCCTTATGAAAACAAGCTTCCAGAAATTGAATCTTATAAAAACGTTCCTTTTGGTAAGCTTTATGGAACTAGGTCAGGGGATAAAGGTGGATGTGCTAATTTAGGTGTTTGGGCTAAAACACAAGATGCTTATTCTTATTTATTTGAATTCTTAACCGTAGAAAAAGTTAAAGAATTACTTCCTGATTTAGCAGAATACAAAATAGACAGACATGAATTACCTAATATCTTGTCGCTTAATTTTTATGTTCACGGAATATTACAAGACGGTGTTTCATCATCTACAAGATTAGATGGGCAGGCAAAATCATTAGGTGAATACCTTAGGGCCAAAAATATTGAAGTACCTGAATCTTTAATCTAAAAAATAAAATAGGAATTACCATGAACAATACATCACAACTATCTCTTGAAGGTCTGACTTTTCAAGCAACTAAAATTAATATTGAGGAAAATGTGTTAACAGTGACACTGAATCGTCCTGAAAAGAAAAATGCTCTAAACAACGTAATGATGAACGAGATTTGCTATGCATTATCTTATGCAAAACAAGAGAGAGAAATTAGAGTTGTTGTGATAGCAGCTGAAGGTGACGTTTTTTGTGCGGGTGCAGACCTGAAGAGAGAAAAAGCAGAATCAAATGTACCTAAAATTGAAGGCTCAGATGACATCAGCTTACTCATCAGACATCTTTATAAACCTGTTATTTGCAAGATTCAAGGATCTGTTCATGCCGGTGCCCTTCTCATGGTTACAAATTGCACACATGCAATTGCTGTTGAAGAAGCTAAGTTTTCAGCTCCTGAGATTTTACGAGGGGTATGGCCCCATATGGTGATGGCAGGTTTATTTAGAGTCATGCCTAAAAGGGCTGGTCTAGATTTCTGCATGAGAGGACAGGCTATTAATGCAAAGAAGGCCGAAGAATGGGGACTCATTAACGAATCTGTCGCGAGTGATAAACTAGATGAAGCTGTAAGAAAATTAGCCTCAGATCTTGCAAATCTTGCTCCTGGAACTATGCAATTTGGATTAGAAGCCTATGTTCGTCAAGATTCTATGGATTTTGATGAAGCTTTACCCTACCTGGGTAAAAAGAGTGCTGAAACATTTGCCGGTCCTGATGCTCAAGAAGGTATCTCTGCTTTTCTTGAAAAAAGAGAACCAAATTGGGATTAGCTACTTTCTACTTGCTATATAGATAGCTGTTAACACAATAAAACCGCCAAATATCTGTAAGGGACTTAATAATTCTTCAAGTAAAAGCCATCCATAGAATGCAGCAGCTACAGGTTGCATTAACAGTACTAAAGAAGAAAGATGCGCAGAAACCTTTGAAATTCCGTAAGTAATCATTCCCTGAGCAATGGTTTGCGAGAAAATTGCATACGATAGAAGAATTATAAATTCCTTTAAGCCTATAGTTAATTCTTTAGTTTCAAAAATACTTATCAAAAATAAACAAAAGGCTGTTATCAAAGTAACTAGAAATAAAGTTTTGGCAGGTCTAAGTTCATCGGTCAGATCTTTGATAGAAAGAATATAACCAGCATAAAAAATTGCCGCTACCAACCCAAGCGAATCTCCGAATACCATGACACTTTCACCCGGCAAAACAACTAACGAGACGCCGATTAAAGCGAATGCTAACGAAATGATGAAAGATAGTTTAATTGTATAACTGAGGAATAAAACACCAAATAAAACTACAAAAACAGGTGCTGTATTGGCCATTAGTGTTGCATTAGCAACAGATGTGAATGATAAGGACCAATTCCAGATTGACATATCTAAGGCAAAACATACTCCTCCAAAGCACAAGAAAAATGACTTTCTTGTATTCCATTGCACTTTTTCTTTGTCATCTCTTTCTTCGTATCTCATCCAAAAATAAAGAAAAGGTAGTGCAAAAAATGCTCTGTAAAATGCAATTAGAGAGGGTGAAGATTCGCTAATTTTTACAAAAATTCCTGAGCCTCCCAACATCATAGCTCCAACCAATAAGAGCAGGATGCCTTTAAAGAGATCTGTAGATTTATTTTTTTCTTCGTTCAAAATCTTCGGTTATACTTTTGTAAATGAATCAAGCTCCGTCCAATAATACTGAAATTGTATCTGTATCAGATATAAACAACTTGGCTAAAGGTTTATTGGAAAGAGATTTATCTAATGTGTGGATACAAGGTGAAATCTCCAGCTTCACAGCCCATGGATCAGGTCATTGGTACTTTACCATAAAAGATAAAAAGTCCTCTTTGAGTTGCGTCATGTTTAAGTTTGAAAATCAAAATATTATTTTCGAACCTAAGGTTGGTGATGAGCTAATATTAAATGGAAACATTAGTATTTATGCTCCTTCAGGAAGATATCAATTTAATGTTAAACACATTGAAGTATTTGGAGAAGGTGCCCTACTCAAGGCTTTTGAGGAGCTAAAAAGAAAATTAGATAATGAAGGTCTTTTTCATGCAGATAAGAAAAAAGATATACCCCCTCTTCCGCGCTCTATTGCTGTTATTACTTCTGAGACTGGTGCTGTTTTAAGGGACATTATCAATGTACTAAGAAGGAGATCTCCTTTTATAAAATTAACTTTAATCGAATCTCAGGTACAGGGAAAAACTGCCGATCAAGAAATCACAAGCGCCATAAGAAAAGCAAATAACTTTTTAGATTTTGATCTTATCATCTTGGCAAGAGGTGGAGGCTCAATAGAGGATTTATGGTGTTTTAATATGGAGTCAGTTGCAAGGGCTATTGCTGAATCTGAACTGCCTATAATTAGTGCAATTGGTCATGAGACGGACTTTACAATTAGTGATTTTGTTTCAGACCTGCGCGCACCAACGCCCTCGGCTGCCGCTGAAATAATCAGTCAACAACACTCCAATCTACTAGATTCAATATCTAGACTAAAGAATGAAATAAGCAATATATCCGTTAATCAGGTTAAGAACTTAAAAGATAAGTTGAAAAATAAATCTGCCTTACTGAGGCATCCGGGAGAGAAACTTAGGGAAACATCTCAGAAATTAGATAATTTAGAGCTGAGAATGAGAGATTTACTATCAAATATTACATTAGGAAAGAAAAGCTCTTTAGAGACAAACCTCTCTCGCTTAAAAAGTTCCTCCCCTATGACTCTTATAAAGGCTCAGCAAAATAGAATCAAGGTCAATTCAGTAAACTTAAATAACTCCATAAAAGTAAATATCGAAAAAAAGAAAAAAGCTTATTTGAAAAACATTAGCACTCTTGAAGCGGTCAGTCCTCTATCCGTTCTTAGCAGAGGCTACTCTATTATTACTGATGAAGAAAAAAATATTATTACTTCCTCTGAACAGCTAAAAGTTAAGCAGAAGATAAAAGCAAGATTAGAAGAAGGACAAGTGCTAGCAGAAGTAATAGAAAAGATTGATGAATAAATTTTTTTTATTTTTTATTGTCTTAATTACTGCTTGCACGAATCTTCCTTTAACAGAAAAGGTATCATACTGTTCATTTCCAGCTCATAAACCCTATCCTGGAGGAATGGTTAACTATCGCTTTATGGATTTCGATATTGATCTAGATGAGGAACTAGCTGCTGAAGGATTAAAATATGAAGTCTGCAGAGAAAATAGCTCATCTGTCAATTTATTAATCCCCATACCTCTTTCCTTTGAGAAGGAGTATCTTAAAATTTCTCTTTCAAATAAATTAATCTCTTCAATCGATATCGAGAATAAATTTTATCGAGAATCAAGAATCACGATTAACAATCAAGACATGGTAAAACCTCCAGATTCTATGCAAGAAAGAATTAAGGAAGAATACATAAAAGGAATTGCTTTAAAAAATGTTTTTACTGATCAAAATTTAAAATTAAGAGAAATGATAATGCCTGTAACGGGTTTAAAGAGCAGCGAGTTTGGAGTTAGGAGATATATAAATGGACAACCAAGAAATAGACATACTGGCCTTGATATAGCAGCTAATGAAGGAGTATCAGTGATAGCACCGCTTAGCGGAATAGTGATTCTTGCAGATAATTTTTTTTATAAAGGGAATGTTATTTATATTGACCATGGAAATGGCCTTATAACGAGCTATTCACACTTAAATAAAAAAATAGTCACATTAGGACAGTCAGTTTCAAAAGGTCAAACATTGGGCTCCGTTGGAAGTACTGGACGAGTTACAGGACCACATTTGCATTGGGAAGTTTTCTTTTTGGGAATACCGGTTAATCCGGAGATATTCGTAAAAGAAGAGATTTAATTGTTTATGTACTCTTCAAGTCCTTCTTGGGTCTGAGGTCCTATCAATGTATGCAGGAGCTTACCTTCAGGGGTGATAATATAGGTTGCGGGAAGGCTTGGTGGAGATTCCCACCCAAATAATAATCCTGGATCATTGGTGATGCTGGGTATATCTACACCAAATCTCTTAATTTGGTTAGATAGTTCCTCGCCTTCAAGTCTGTCAAAATTATAGGCCAGGACAAGAACCGAATCTTTGTTTGAATTATAGAAATTAGTCAGTTCCGGCATCTCTTTAATGCAAGGTGGACACCAATCTGCCCAGTAATTTACTACGAGCCATTTACCTAAAAAATCATCTAAGCGACCTGTATTACCATCTACTAGTCTATAGTCAGGCTCAGAACAGGCACTTAAAATAAATATAAGATTTATGAGAAAAAAATTCTTTGTCTTGTAGTATAGATTTTTGTACATTTATAAAATAGTTTAACTAATGAATAATTTTACCATTTACCACAATCCTAGGTGTAGTAAATCTAGACAAACTCTAGAATTAATAAAAGCCAATGGTATAAACCCTTCCATTGTTCTTTATCTCGAAGAACCACCCACTATAGAGACCTTAAGTAATATTATAAATCTATTAAAATTAAAACCTCGGGACTTGCTCAGAAAAAGTGAGGATGAATATAAAGCCTTAAATCTAAAGGATACGACTATTGATGACTTAGAGATTATTAAATTCATGTCTAAACATCCAAAGTTAATTGAAAGGCCAATTGTCATATCAGGAAAGAATGCTATTCTTGGAAGACCGCCTGAAAATGTACTTTCACTAATCAACTAATTAATACCCATGGAACAAAAAACTTTTTTTGAAAAATTAAAAAGAAACCCCTTCTTCTGGATTTTCTCTGGAGAATTATTCTTTTTATCGCTGAATATCTTTTTCTTATTAGCTCTTGTAATAGGAATCATTTCGTTCATTGGTTCAATATTTTCGAGCGATTATGCAGATCCTACGGATAAAGCTTTGGTCATCAACCCTATGGGCCCAATAGTAGAACAAATTGCTGGATCAAATGATCCTATTGATAACCTGAGCGGTGCCATGCCAAGAGAGTTATACGTAGGCGACTTATTAGAGGTTCTAGATGCTGCTGCAACAGATGATAGAGTTCAAGATGTTCTATTAAGATTAGACAATATAGACGGAACTGGCCAGGTAGTTTTGTATGATGTTGGAATAGCATTACAAAAATTAAAAGACTCAAACAAAAATATTATTGCTATAGGAGATTACTTTAGTCGAAGTGGTTACTACTTGGCTTCATTTGCTGATGAAATAATTATGAATCCAGATGGTGCGATACTGGTAGAAGGATTCGGTAGATCTAAGCTCTATTACAAATCCCTTTTAGATAAATTAAAACTTGATATCAATATATTCAAAGTAGGAACATTTAAGTCAGCTGTTGAGCCATATTTAGGTAATGAAATGTCTGATGCTGCGAAAGAAGCAAATCTTGCTTACCTCGACGTCTTATGGAAATCATGGAAGCAAGTCGTTGCTAGAAACAGAGAAATGGTGCCAGATGACATTCAATATCTAGTTGATAATGCGGATAAGGTTTTTACAGAATCAGAGAACTCTATGGCTGAGGCATTACTTGACTATGGACTAGTAGACAAACTTTTACCCAGAGCTAAAGCTCGCACTCTTCTTAAAGAAATGTTTGGGGAATCCAAAGACAAGAAAAGCTTTTCAAGTATTTCAGGTTATGAATACTTTCAGCTCATTCAATCAGAAAAAGAAGTGGAAACCTCTGATGAGAAAATAGCTGTAATAGTGGCAAGAGGAACAATTGTTGATGGAGTCCAACCTCCTGGAACAATAGGTGGAGACTCAACTTCTAGATTAATTAAAGAAGCTCATGAAGATCCAGAAGTAAAAGCTATTGTATTAAGAGTTGACTCAGGCGGAGGTGGTGTATTTGCCTCTGAACAAATTCGACAAGAATTACTCGCTGCAAAAGAAAAAGATATAAAAATCGTTGCCTCCATGGGAAATGTTGCCGCTTCAGGAGGTTATTGGATATCTGCAAATGCACACGAAATATGGGCCTCACATAACACCATAACCGGATCTATAGGAATTTTTGGCATATTACCTACCTTCGATCGAGCTTTAAATGAAATTGGTATTAATAGTGACGGAGTCAGTACTTCCAAAATCAATTTATCGGGCGATCCCACTAGCCCATTAGACGCAGGCTTCTCTAAAATTATTCAAAATGAAATTGAATATGGTTATAAGAGGTTTATTGGGCTGGTATCAGAAGCAAGGAACATCTCTATTGAAGAAGTAGATAAAATAGCTCAAGGCAGAGTATGGGCCGGGTCTAAGGCACTAGAATTAGGTCTAGTTGATAAAATTGGCGACCTTCAAATGGCAATAAATAGTGCAGCAGAATTAGCTAATATTTCAAAATATAGTACTTATTATCCTGCGCAAACAGTCAATTGGAGAGAACAATTATTCAATAGGTTTTCTGGATATGTGGGCTTTGTATTTCCTTCATTCATAAGAGAAAATCTCTTAATAAAACAGACTGTAAATGCATTAAAAGATATAGATAAACTCAATGATCCAAAAGGCCATTACATTATTTGTGAGGACTGTCAGATCTAGTTCTTAGAAATTCTCTTATCAGCGTTGGTGTTACCTTCTTTTTCTTCTTTAAGGAGAAGCCATCAATATCATTCATGAGCTGCAACAGATCTGATAAGCTTCGAGAAGTATTATTGATAATATATTGAATTGTCTTTGCATCAAGATGCATGCCTTTTCGACTAGATGCTTGGGTTAAGGCTTCTAATTTCTCATCTTGGGTGATTTCAGGTACCTCTATTGCGGTGCAATAAGACAGCCTAGAAGTTAGGTCTTTGAGAGCAATATGAAGATTCTTCGATACAACCTGTGAAGAGAGATAAATCTTAGTTTTACTGGACAGAGCCTCATTCAATAATTTAAAGATCTCAAGCTCCCAATCCGATTCTTGCGGCAAATGATCAATATCTTCTATAAGTACCACATCCATAGATCCTAAGTTTTGAAAAACTTCATGGGATGTGATCCTGTTATCACTTAAAGAAACATGAAAGGTCTTCTTCCCCAATGCAATGAATTCTCTATTAAGCGCCTGCATAATGTATGCCTTCCCTACCCCCTTTACGCCCCAAATATAAAACAAGTTAGATACAGAATCTTCTGCCAGCGTGCTTTTGATAAAATTAAGAAAATCCTTAGTGCTATTGCAGTCTATATATTTATCCAAGCTTACATAGTCATCAAGCTTAATATTAAGACTTAACTGATCGAGGTCTTGATTCATAAAATTTTCTTGAAAATTAATCTTCCTTCTTGATTTAAGTAGTTAAACAAACTTAAGAAAATAAAGAAAATTACTCCCGCCATAGCTATCCATTCAAGATAGATTGGGACAAATGGTAAAGTAGATTGCAGTAAAACGATTATGAATAAAGCGATTGTCCAGCCAGTGTAATGTTTACCCCATCTATTTGGAGGAGCCTGTTTATTTTCAAATAGCAAAAGATACATGATTGCGCCGATAAGGATTATTCCGTCTCTTGAAAGCATCAAATAAACAAACCATATAGGCAGCTTCCCAGAGAATGCAAAGGCCAGCAAGGTGGCTATAATCAGACACTTATCCGCCAAAGGATCAGCAAATTTTCCAAATTCACTGGACCAATTATATTTTCTAGCTAAATAACCATCCAAGCCGTCAGATAGACCAGCAATAATAAACAAGATTAGCGCCCATAACTCATTGCCTTGGTAGATATAAATACTTATGGGTATAACTAAGATAAATCTCATTCCAGTGATTAAGTTGGGTATGGCAGAAAGCATTTAGTTAAGTGTTAGTGTATTTATAGGAAATTATATCCTGAGATTTAAATTTTATTTCTTTAAAGTCAGAATGAATCATTAATAGATTTTTTAAATCAACCTTACTTCCGTAGTGTGAAAGAGAAAAGTTTGCACTATTTCCCTCTAACTCTTTAAGCGAAATATTGAAAATAAGAATTTGAGAATCTAATGTTTGTAAGACCTTTTCAAGTTTCATGAAACTATCTATTCCTATCACCTCAATTTGAGATTCGTTTATGACATCTCTATCAACAATCAGAGATTTTTTTAAATTAATTTCATTTAATAAATAATTAAATGTAATTTCCAATGATGAAGGTCTTTTATTTTCTGAAGAAAAGCAACTAGGTGAGTCCATTGATAGTCCAAATTTATCTTTGGTCAAACAAATTAACCAATTATCTGCACCATATCGTTTAGACATCTTAGTCATAAACCTTTCGGCAGAAATTGAGCCAAGAAACTCCAAATCACGTATATCTTTTAAATCCATGAGAGGTCTTGTGATCCTTGAGTTTCTTGATTTGGACAGGTTAAGTAAATCTTTTTCCATCTCTATGCAATGAATCAATTCATTGTCATAGTTTGATTCATACTCTGCTTCTCTGCATGGAAAATAGGATAAAACTAGAGGTTCCTCGGCAATCCATAAGGGTAATTCATTTTCTGACAAGTAAGACCTTAAAGAGTCACCCTGAAAGATAAAACTCGCTACTATTTTTTCATCTACAGTATCTAACTTGTATTGGCTAATATATACCTCTGGAGAATTAATAATGCCTTTTATGGCCTTATCGTCAAGAACCAAAGAAGTACCACTCAAGTTAATTAAAAGTGAAGAAAGACTTCTTTTCATTCCCTCTTTTATCGAAGATTGATCAGTACCTTCCAATACAACTTCAATTTCATATGTACTTTTTAGGCTATATATCTCCCCCCCTTCTATTGCATTGAAAGCAAAAAAGATTAAATAATAAGGCAAGATTTTTTTTAACATCTAGAATTAATTCAGAAGTATTTACACAAGGTTGTTAAAATAGATCAAAAGTAACTTTAAGTCGATGACTACAGAAGATAACAACGAAGAATTAAATTATAAAAAATCTGGTGTTGATGTAGAAGCAGGTTACGAACTTGTGCAAAGAATAAAGCCATTTGTAGAAAAAACTAAAAGACCAGAAATAATTAGTGGGCTAGGTTCGTTCTCTGCTCTTACTCGAATACCAAAGCATATAAATAATCCAATATTAGTAACCTGCACTGACGGTGTTGGTACAAAGATTGAAATTGCTCGTGAGATGGATAATTTTGAAACCATAGGTATTGATCTCGTTGCTATGTGTGTAAATGACCTGTTGGTATGCGGAGCAGAGCCTCTAGTATTTCTTGATTACTATGTCACAGATAAGCTCAAAGTAGATACGGCAGCTAAAGTCATAGAGGGTATAGCCAAAGGTTGTGAAATAGCTAAATGCTCTTTAGTGGGGGGAGAAACTGCCGAGCATCCTGGTAGTTTCCCCGAAAATAGTTTTGATCTAGCAGGTTTTTCACTTGGAGTGGTTGATGAAAATGAAATGATAGGTGTAGATGGCCCAAGAGTTGATGATGTGTTGATCGGCATAGAATCTTCAGGATTTCATTCAAATGGATTTTCACTTCTTAGAAGAATAATCACTGAATTTAATCTAGATCTTAAGACCCAGATTGATGAGGAGCGTCTTGGAGATATTCTTCTTAAACCAACGCATATATATGTTTCAGAAATTTTAGCCCTTAAGAAAAATTTAACCATAAACGCTATTTCTCATATAACAGGGGGTGGATTCTTTGAGAATATACCGAGGATGTTGGGCAAAAATCAACAAGCGGTAATTAATCATGACTTTAGTGATTGGCCTGCTGGAAATTATTATAAATGGTTAATTGATACTAGTAATATCTCAAAACAAAACTTACTAGAAACATTTAATTGTGGCATAGGACTTGTTATCTCAGTAGATAAAGCAGATGAAGAAAATGCTTTAGGGGCTCTAAATCAGACTCTATTCGC
>TARA_B100001093_G_scaffold238089_2_pt1 | contig 11063 bp, 9 predicted proteins | sample TARA_B100001093 | Tara Oceans TARA_B100001093 (sample SAMEA2623116) | marine metagenome | biome: marine biome (ENVO:00000447); feature: surface water layer (ENVO:00002042); material: "saline water (ENVO:00002010), including plankton (ENVO:xxxxxxxx)" | depth 5 m
AAAGACGTCGTTCATAATTTTATGCTCTTTTGTAGTAATAGCCTGATAGAAACTATTTAGTCGTTGATTTTTTGCCGTAAAATTGGAATCTATCGAAAATGAGAGATAAAAAATAAGTTCATTTAAGATTACGTTAAATTAATATGTTTCAAATAATAGCATTTAAAGACACTTTTATCTGCAGACTACGGACCGGTTCGGTTACAATTCGGAGCGCGAGGCGACAAACGAGATCCGCGCGATCAAAAAAGAGTTGCATTGGCGGGAGCTAATGTGAAAGTCAGACTTGGCTGAGTAAGATTATGCGAGGTCTGTGACTTGAGTACAAATGAAGCGATTAGGATGCTCGGCGGGATTGGAATGATGGGTGAGTATGATATTAGGTTTTCAAAAATAGAGCTCGCCCTGCCAGCCTATTATTTGGCGATCAAGTTTAACATGGAGATGGTTTTGCCTCGATGTTTGAATATTGGAAAAAAATTAAAACCTAACGATCGGAATGGCTTCAGTTTAACTTTCTCAAACCACAGTTAAGGATTTGTAAAATGAGTATAAGGTATGATGGGCGAATAGCCATAGTCACAGGTGCTGGCAATGGCTTAGGTAGATCTCACGCACTAGGATTAGCGACCCGAGGCGCCAAGGTCTTGGTGAATGATCTCGGCGGAGCGGTTGACGGTACAGGAGCGAGCGATGCAGCAATGGAGGTGGTTGGAGAGATAATGGCAGCTGGTGGTATTGCAATGGCTAACGGGGCGGATGTATCAAAAATAGACGAAGTAGAAGAAATGGTTGGTCAAGTTATCGCAGAGTGGGGGGGCGTCGATATTCTTGTTAACAATGCCGGTATTCTCCGAGATAAGACTTTTTCAAAGATGATGATGGATGATTTTCTTCACGTAGTAGATGTGCATCTAATGGGTTCCGTTTATTGTACTAAAGCGGTGTGGAATCACATGAGAGAGAAAAGCTACGGTCGAATTGTGATGACCACTTCTTCGAGTGGACTTTATGGTAATTTTGGTCAAGCCAATTATGGTGCTGCGAAAATGGCATTGGTTGGGTTAATGAATACACTCGTCATGGAGGGCGAAAAGTATAATATCAAAGTTAATTGCCTCGCACCGGCGGCTGGAACTCGTATGTTAGAGGGTTTGATGAGTGAGGAAAATGCAGAGCTTATGAGTCCTGAAGCTGTCACCGCAGGATTGCTGACGCTATGCGATGATGAAGCCCCCAATAGAACAATTTTGTGTGCTGGTGGTGGAGGCTTTGCTTGTACTCACATCTACGAAACCAATGGAGTTTTTCTGCCTAGTGGCGCACAAGATCCAGAGAATGTCAGAGCAAGAATGGAAGCAATTAATGACCCTAAAGAGGAGAAATTGTTTGTTGGGGGATATCAACAGGCAGATAAATTTTTGGAGATGGCTAAAAGAAATTATAAGCTGACAGACTAGTATGTATGCTTGGAGACGGTGCTTTTTCAAGAAAAATTGAGGGATATTTAATATGAGAGCTCTAACTTGCAATGAATTTGGGCCCGCCAAGAATCTTGTTTTAAAAGATCAAGAAGAATTAGAGCCCGGTGATGGTGAGGTTCTAATCGACGTCAAAGCCGCCGGTGTAAATTTTCCTGATATCTTGACTATTGAGGGCAACTACCAGTTCAAACCAATCCCACCATTTGTCCCTGGTGGAGAGGTATCCGGTGTCGTTTCGAAGATTGGTAGAGGTGTTACCACTCGAGCAATTGGAGATGAGGTTTTTGCAACACTGCAGATTGGTGGTTTTGCTGAACAGGTTGTCGTGTCTGAGTATTCAACATTTTTAAAGGGGAGCCTTTCTTTTGAACAGGCCGCCGGCTTCGCAATCACTTATGGCACTTCGTACTATGCACTGAAACAAAGAGCTGAATTCAAGCGGGGAGAATCGGTACTTGTTCTGGGCGCGGCAGGAGGTGTGGGCATAGCTTGTATACAGATTGCGAAGGCAATGGGCGCCAAGATTATTGCTGCGGCAAGCACTGAAGCAAAACTTGATTTTGCATGTGAGGCAGGAGCAGATCTAAGAGTTAATTATTCCACTGAAAATCTGAAGGATACTGTTAAAGAGATTACCAAAGGTAAGGGGGCTGACATCATTTATGACCCCGTGGGTGGAGATTTGGCTGAGCAGGCGTTTCGCGCTGTTGCGTGGGATGGGAGGTTCCTTGTTATAGGATTTGCGTCTGGATCCATACCGCGGATGCCACTCAACTTGGCGCTGCTGAAAGGCGCCTCGTTGGTTGGAGTTTTTTGGGGCTCATGGGCAGGCAGAGATCCAGCTGCTTCTCAAAACAATTTTAGGGAGCTCGTCGAAATGGTAGATCAGGAAAAATTTTCTCCCCTTGTCACAGAGGTTTATCCGCTGGATGAATTTTTTGAGGCATTCGAGTGTATTTCTCAACGGCGAGCGAGAGGAAAAGTAGTTCTATCAATGGGTTGATTTTCATGATGTTATTTATCGTTAAATGAAAAGTTAAAAAAGTAGTGAGTGTGGGGTTCTCATGAAATTGATCGTCGGGATGTCAGGTTCCAGTGGGGTGATCTATGGTATACGCCTTTTGCAACTTTTGGCGGAAAAGAGTAGCATCGAGACTCATTTAGTTATGAGTCCTAGCGCTAGGATGAATATCTCCATTGAGACAGCTTGGTCCGTTGACGATGTCGAGTCTCTTGCGTATAAGGTTCACAGTAACAAAAATATCGGTGCAAGTATTGCCAGTGGTTCATTTAAGACGAGTGGAATGATTATCGCACCGTGTTCCATGAAAACCCTTTCTGGGGTGGTACACTCTTTTTCTGACACACTTTTAATCCGAGCAGCCGACGTAGTTCTGAAGGAACGCAGAAAACTTATTCTCGTGCCCCGTGAGACGCCTTTACATTTAGGTCATTGCGAACTTTTATTACGTGCTAGCCGATTAGGTGCGTTAATATGTCCCCCCGTCCCAGCGTTTTATAATAAACCTAGTTCAATTCAAGATATAGTGGATCATACGGTAATAAGGCTACTGGATTTGTATGATATCGACGTGCCCGGCTTAGTTCGATGGAAGGGTAATAGTTGATTGAATTTTACTCAAAAAACTTACCATACTGTGACTCATTGGTTAATTGCGATTCTTGGTACTCTGCAGGTGACTCCGCTCAGTAATTCGTAGCCATTTGTGTTGCAAACACGTGCTATCTCATTAACTGGTAAGTCCGGCCCCCATAATGTAACCACGTCGCCGATCTGGATTTCTGGTTCATCAGTTATGTCGATAGTTATCATATCCATAGAAACACGGCCCACTAGGGGCTGACGCTTTCCACCGATCAATACCGGAGTATTGTTGGGTGCATGTCGTGGGTATCCATCACCATAACCCGCGGAAACCGTGGCAATTGTTGATTTTCGTCTCGCTGTCCAAGTTGCCGAATAACCGACAGATTCTCCATGATTAATGTTACGTATTGAGGTAACCGCCGAAACAAAATGCATTACGGGCTGTAATCCTTCATGCAAATTTTCATGGGGAAATGGGCTATTCCCGTAAAGCATGTAACCAGGCCTTTGCCAGTTTCGGTATGATGTTGGCAAACTCAAAATGGCTGCGGAATTAGCAATACTCTGTTCTACATGATGATTCGGTGCTATCTCTATTTGGGCATATGCATCATCGAACGTCTCCAGCTGCAGTGCTACCGTCGCATTATCGGGTTGATCTGCCGAGGCAAAATGTGATGCTAGGACAGAAGTGCTTTTCATTTTTTTACTCGACATAAGTTCTTTGTAGACTGAAGAGATCTCACTGGGGTGGAACCCTAGGCGATGTAATCCTGTGTCAATACCTAGCCACAGATTCAATGCCTTTTTAATTGGAGCTTTGATTAAGTCATGTTTTTGGCGATGATTTTCAATTAGTAACCAAAAATTATATTTCTCTGCAGTTAAAATTTCATCGGCACTAAACGTGCCTTCCAGCAGGAGGATAGGCACCATTATCCCGAGAGATCGAATTTCCATTGCTTCCTCGATGGATGCAACACCAAAGGCTTCAGCATTTTCAAGCGCACGACAAACTATCTCCGTGCCATGACCATAACCATTAGCCTTGACCATAGGCATACACTTACCACCCGTTTTTTGCAGTGAGAGGGCATAGTTACTCCTTAAAGCCTCTACATCGATCAGTGCTTTGGTGGGTCTAGCCATTACAATCACAAACCATAGGTATTACTCCTGCCATTATGGTTAGAAGTTTCTTGTAGAGGAAATTGATTTTTTCATTTTCACCAACTGATTAGTTTTTTACTACTTTCCATTGATCGAATGTAAATCATTTGTACTGGGTTACTATACCATCTCATGAGGCTATAGATTAAGTAAGTGTTTCTTAGACTGAACTTTTTCACGTTTTTTTACAATTGTATCTGGTTACTATTTAGCTCAATCGGTAAACTATTATATTAGGATATATTTGATTCGCCTCTCTGGTTTTTCTTAGTAATAGGACCCTGTTAGTTTTATTTAAGGAAATTGCATATATGAGTAATATTGTCGTCAAACATCCGCTAGTTGTCTTGCATGGAGACGAGATGGCACAGGTTGCCTTCGAGCGCATCTTGGAACAGTTCGTTAAGAAACCGCTTACAATTCAACTCATCGAGATTGATTTAACCGCTGAAAATCGTTTTCTCACAAATGGTCAGGCTGTGCGTGATGCTATTGAGGCTCTGAAGCATCATGGAGTTGGGGTAAAGAACGCGGGAATGACGGTAAATCGGGTTCAACTTCAGACGCTTCTTGAAAAATATCCGTCAGTCATAGAGAAGGAGTTAAATAGGCTCGCAATTAAGTCGCCGAATGGTGCGATCCGCAAGGGTATTGGGGGAAATATTATTAGAGAGGATATCCAATTTAGAAACCTACGGGTACGGAAACCTGATTGGATTGGTCGTGATATTGAAGTCGATACGATGGAAAATGGGGGAATCAAGCATAGCTATAATGAATTATCCAATGCGACTGGCGTTGCGAAGCTCATATTTGTAGGTGAAAGCGGGGATCCAGAAGAACTACATAGAAGATTTATAGGGAAAGGTGACCCCTGGTTGCTCGCGACAAATGATGTTAAACAAGTAAAGGCATGGGCTCATAAATTTTTCGCACGAGGCTTGGATGAAAGTAGAGATCTCTACCTTGGTTTAAAAGATACCGTAATACCTGGCTATGATGGTGTGATGCGGTTGGCTATTGAAGAAGTTTACGAGTTACATTACCGGCAGCAACTAGAGAAGAGAGAGTTGAAGTACCGATATGAGCTTATTGATGCTCAGGCGGCTCGATTAATCGCAAATCCTCCTAAAAGGGCTCTTTGGGGCGTTCCTGACAATACCACTGGGCGTAAACTATATAAATTAGTGCGGCATCTGAAAAGATTCGGTATTCCAGAGAGGAGAGCCCATGTGTCGATATCTCGTATGAGTGCCGGAGGGGGAGATCAATATGGAAGTTTTAACGCGCCAATCGCAGAGGATGGGATCATCAAAGTCATTGTAGATGGGAAAGAAAAGCATGCTCGGAAAGTAAAAAAGGGTGATCCAATACTTTTCATGTCAAATGACCGACTTGCTATTAAGGATTGGGTGAGTCAGGTTTTTCGTGAGGCATCAAATAATGACAAAGAGGTGTATTTTGGGTTGAAGCGGGAGTATATGCAGTATGATGAGGTTTTTAGCTCTGTAATATCTGAGGTCAGGCATGAATTAGCTCGCCGAGACACACCTCCTCCTTCCTACATGATAATGCGGCCTTCAAGTCAATTGAGAAAGATGATTACTGATCCGCCAAGGAATGCGCTATACCCAGCGCAAAATTTAGATGGTGACATATTTTCGGATATAGCCGCAGCCTTAGGGGGAAGCCTAGCGACGGCGAGCTCTATTATTGAAAGCAAGGACGGGACCATGCTTTATGAGGCCCCTCATGGTACTGCACATGATTTATATGAGAAATATATTCAATCGGGTGGCAAAGAGGCGGTATTTAACTCTTCAGCTCTTCTATATGCTGTGGCAAATAGCTTGGAGAACTTGGGTTTAAAAGAATCCAATAACGCTCTTGTTCGCTACTCAAAAAACCTTAAAGATGCCCTTATCATGACTGTGGAGAAGGGTGTCATTACTGGAGATTTAAGTGGCAAGACAACGGATCCAAATAGTGAAACTGTGGTTGATTTATTCGGATTTTTGGACGCAGTTGAGCAAAATTTGAATCAGCTCCCATGTGAGTAATTGGTTCTTACATAAAACGTGAATTCAATCAAAACGGACCAGTCATGGCTAGACCATTGTTGATAATAGATTCTGGTAGTGGGGGGTTCACAATTTTAACGGCAATTTTAACAAAAATACCTAGTTTATCATATACATATGCTGCCGATTATGCGGGATACCCCTATGGAAACCGTGGTGCGGAAGAGATTGTTTCTCGTGTAAAACGTCTGGTTTCGGCATCACAAAATCAGCTTGATCACGCGATGATAGTTGTTGCATGTAATACAGCAAGTACCTATACACTGCCTACCCTCAGGAAAGCATATGATATTCCCATAGTCGGTGTTGTGCCAGCGATTAAACCAGCATGTGAGCGTTATCCTAAAGGGAAAATACTATTGTTAGCCACTCCCTCAACGGTAGAAGGATCATACATAGATAATTTGGTAGAGAGCTATGCCATTGGGGTGTCCGTTCATCGTTTTGGAAGCGTAGATTTGGTAAAAGTAGCTGAGGATTCATTGCATAAAGGTGAACATACTGATCTTGTACGTTCGGTGGTTGGACGTAAAGCTGATTTTAGATACGACGCAATTGTCCTTGGATGTACTCACTTTCCGTTAATCGCAACTAGCTTGAGAGAGATTTTTAGTGGAGCAGATTTGATTGACAGTGCCTCTGGGATTGCAGAGCGGGTGCAAAGACTTGGCGGAGACGACCTTTGCAAAAGGGCCAGTAGACGCTTTTTTGCCACTTCAGACTGTTCGCCTCCATTGGCTTTTTTGCACCAGTTCGGACTATCTAAGCCACAAATTTTGCGTATGCCTTTTTCAGAGATGTAGTGGTGGACCACGTTTGTTAACATGTTGTTTTATGAAGCTCAACACGGCTCCGATAGCCACTGGTTCATTGTTGCCCCGGCTACGATGACGATATTCAACTTGACCATTACTTAATCCCCTCTCGCCAATAACTAGTCTATGAGGGATACCGATTAACTCAACATCGGCAAGCATATTCCCCAACCGAATTTTTTCTAGGTCTATGAATAACACATCGTAGCCGGCGACCATCAATTCTTTGTAAATATTTTCGCTATACTCTCTGACAGCTGCAGACTTGTGAAGATTTATGGGTATTATCGCAATCTGGAAAGGGGCGATCGACTCTGGCCATATAATTCCATTGCTATCATGATTCTGCTCTATAGATGCTGCGGCTAACCTTCCGACTCCAATTCCATAGCAACCCATGTACATTGGAGTATCTTGACCCGCTTCGTTCGACACCGTCGCTTTCATCAAGGAACTATATTTTTTGCCTAATTGAAAAATATGGCCCACCTCGATGCCGCGCGCGATTTTTAATTTTCCGACACCATCAGGGCTTGGATCACCATTGATAACGTTTCTCAAATCTGCAACTTTAAAAGGCGGACAGTCTCTGTCCCAACACACTCCGGTAAAATGAAGGTCGTCTTTGTTGGCGCCGCATACGAAAGATCCGAGTGCTGCGGCACTGTGATCAACAAATAGATCTATGTTAAGGTCAACTGGTCCGACAGATCCCGCTGAGCACCCAACAACTTCCTTAATGTGGGCCCTCGTGGCTAGTGCAAGTTCACCACGGGATTCAAGAACCTTCTCAGCCTTTAACATATTCAGCTGATGATCTCCCCGGAGGACTATTGCAGATAACCTTTTGTCACCATTTTCTTTTTTTGAACAAACGAGTAGAGTCTTTACCAAATCAGTCTTGCAAACATCTAAAAACCTGCTAAGTTCACTTATCGTTTTGATTCCGGGGGTCTTAATCTCAATCATCTGAGGATGCTTTGTGATTAGTTCCGCTTTTGGCGCGATGGCTTCAGCTTTCTCAATATTTGCCGAATATCCACCTTTGTCCGAAAAGGCGATTGCATCCTCCCCAGTATCTGCTATTACATGAAATTCGTGAGAGTGACTTCCGCCGATGCTTCCAGTATCCGCAATAACTGATCGAAAATTTAGGCCAATTCTAGATAGAATTTTGTGATAAGTGTCGAACATGACGTCATAAGTATGCTGTAGCGAGTTTTGGTCCAAATGGAAGGAGTAGGCATCTTTCATACAAAATTCTCTAGTTCGCATAATGCCAAACCGTGGTCTTATTTCATCTCGGAATTTTGTTTGTATCTGATATAAATTTATTGGTAGTTGCCGATAACTTCGGATCTCATTCCTAGCAATATCCGTTATGATTTCTTCATGCGTCGGGCCCAAACAAAAATCTCTTTCATGCCTATCTTTTACTCTGAGTAGTTCAGGACCAAATTTGCTCCAGCGTTGAGATTCCCGCCATAGCTCTGCCGGTTGCACCAAGGGCATGCTTAGTTCTATTGCGCCAGCATTGTTCATCTCTTCACGGATGATCGCTTCAATTTTTCTAAACACCCTAAGTCCGAGTGGAAGCCAAGAATAAAGGCCAGAGGCATGCTGTCTAATGAAGCCTCCACGGAGCATTAACTTGTGGCTTATGATCTCCGCATCCCCAGGAGCTTCTTTTTGTGTCGTTAGCAAGTATTTGCTCGCACGCATCCCATTTTCTCATTCTGTTTTGTGTTATTTTCAGTTTAAATTGCCTGTGTGTTCTGGTAAAGCAATACCACTTTTCCTCTCTAGACATTTTAAACCAAAAGATTTGTGAAAAAACTAAGAGCCTTTTGTGAAAACAAGATCCATTTTTTTTTAAATTCCTTTGACCAGCCATTCTCGGATACGCCCAAATATTGTATACTAAACTAGTTTAATCATCGCGATGTTTGTGGAGATATTAACCTAAGAGATACTTATGCCTATCTATGAATATCGTTGCTCTTCTTGCGGTTTTGAAAAAGAAATACTACAAAAAATAAGCGACTCTACGCTTTCAAAATGTCCGGCCTGCGGGCTTTCCTTCTTTAAGAAACAAATCTCTGCTGCGGCTTTTCGGCTCAGTGGTAGCGGTTGGTATGAAACTGATTTCAAGACGAAAGGACAACGAAATCTCAGCCGAGATGGGGACAAGAAAGAAGCGAAAATCTTGGAAAAAGGCAGCTCGGATGAAAGTGTGTCAAAAGAGATCACCCAGAGTACGACTGGTAAGAACATTTCTAAATAAAATTTGGTAATTTAGGGAATTGTTAGCTATGCATCGATCAATTTACTGCGGGGCCATCTCGCGCGACAACCTCGACGAAGACATAACTATATGTGGATGGGTCGATCGAAGACGTGACCATGGTGGTGTCATTTTTATTGACCTGAGAGATAGGAAGGGAACGGTGCAGGTTGTGTTCGATGGTGATTCGGGAGTCCACTTCGCTGAAGCTGACCGTGTCCGTTCGGAATATGTACTTAAGGTGACTGGGAAAGTTCGCGCTCGAACTCCTGACACAATTAATTCTCTAATGTCTACCGGTGAGGTAGAAATTTATGGGATGTATTTAGAAATATTAAATCATGCCGAAACTCCACCCTTTCAGTTAGATGAACATGTTACTGTTAGTGAAGAAATTCGCTTAAAGTACAGGTACATGGACCTCAGGCGTCCAGATATGCAGAGGGCCCTTTTGTTAAGATCAAAGGTTACTCATAGCATCCGAAACTATCTCGATAAGCACAACTTTCTTGATATAGAAACACCTATTATGACCAGAGCAACTCCTGAGGGCGCACGGGATTACCTAATCCCGTCGAGAACTTATCCGGGCCAATTTTTTGCCATGCCACAATCTCCTCAGCTTTTCAAACAAATATTGATGGTAGCGGGGTTTGACCGATATTATCAGATTGCAAGATGTTTCCGAGATGAGGATCTTCGAGCCGACAGGCAGCCTGAATTTACGCAGATCGATATAGAGGCATCTTTTGTAGATGAGTTCGATGTGATCTCATTTTCTGAGCATATGCTCAAGGAAATATTCCTTGAGCATATGGGTGTTGATTTGGGTGTGTTTCCAAAAATTTCCTATGCTGAGGCGATGGAACGCTACGGCTCGGATAAGCCAGATTTGAGAATCCCGTTGGAGTTAGTTGAAATTAAAGACCTTTTAGCTGAAATTGAGTTTAGAGTTTTTTCAGCGCCTGCAAATGATCCAGCTAGTAGGATTGCCGCGTTGAAAGTGCCGGGCGGGGGTGATATGTCGCGAAAAAAGATAGACGAATATACCGAATTTGTAGGAATTTATGGAGCAAAAGGCTTGGCTTGGATTAAGGTAAATTCGGTTGAGCAGGGATTGGATGGATTCCAGTCACCCATCATCAAGTTTTTAGGTGAAAAAGTTACCATGGATATTATGGAGCGGATGTCGGTAGAAGACGGTGACATAGTTTTTTTTGGAGCTGATAAGTCCTCTGTTGTCTCCGAGGCATTGGGAGCGCTCCGAAATCGAATTGGCAGAGATCTCAATTTATATTCTCAAAGCTGGGCTCCAGTTTGGATCGTTGATTTTCCCATGTTTGAAAAATTAGATGGAGGTTCTTTTAACGCACTACATCACCCGTTTACTGCACCTGTCTGCTCCGTTGACAACATCATAGATGCGCCACAGGACTCGTTGTCGAGGGCTTATGATATTGTTTTAAATGGTTTTGAGTTAGGCGGAGGCTCTATTAGGATCCATGATTCTGTGACTCAATCAGCGGTTTTTGAAGTGTTGGGAATATCCCAAAACGAGCAACGGGACAAATTTGGATTTTTACTAGATGCCCTAAAATTCGGAGCACCTCCTCATGGCGG
>TARA_B100001093_G_scaffold501158_1_pt1 | contig 11059 bp, 8 predicted proteins | sample TARA_B100001093 | Tara Oceans TARA_B100001093 (sample SAMEA2623116) | marine metagenome | biome: marine biome (ENVO:00000447); feature: surface water layer (ENVO:00002042); material: "saline water (ENVO:00002010), including plankton (ENVO:xxxxxxxx)" | depth 5 m
TGGTTGCATCTTCTACAGCTGTCGTAATGTCTTCATCATCACAAGACGCACAACAATTTGTCAACATATAGTCTGGATTATTGTCACATTCTCCAGATGAAGCCCACTCAGCACATTTATCATCGCTATCGGTACAAGTAGTAGTACTTCCTTGTCCACTCAAAACACCAGTTGCGGCTAAAGTACCAAATAACGCTCCTAATAAAACAATAACTCCAAGAACAATAAGTCCTATTTTCATATTCCGTGATAATGCCATTTTTATATTTATAAAATATAAAAATTTTAACTATTATCTTTTAAACACACAATGACTCTGAAAAGTGTCAGGCCATAACCAATGTGTTATCTTGTGATACTCAGCACCACCAGGTGGATTTGTATATTTTCCCTTAGCAACAGCATTACCCGAACTTGCTCCACACCACCCCCATCCTTGTCTACAACCACTACCTTCCATCCTAGCCAAATTAGCATTCTTAGCAGTTCTGTCAGGATATGCCATATTTTGACTTACTTGTGCGTCAGCACAACTAATAACATCACTTTTTTTGTTAGAATAAATCCAATTACCGCTATACGTATTATTAGGACCCCAACAATCAGAATTATCACACCATATTTCATTTGGAGCACAATAGGAACTATCAAGGCTCTTCGTGCCATTACATCTTTCCATTAATGTTGTATTCGCCGGACAATCACCTGGTAGTAAACAAGTATTCATGTAAGGAACATTACTTCCATGAAATGTATGACCTCTACCTGGAGCAACACACTGATTATCTACAAGAAGATAGTCTTGAGGACATCTATCACAGTTTGCACCAACCCACTTACCCGTACATACACACTTGTCATTAACACAACTTCCATTCTTACACTTAGAGTTCAAACAGTCCCTTTTAATATTACAATTTTCACCTTTGTAATCACTATAACATACACATTTTTTATCAACGCATGTCCCATATATACACGTATCTTCACAAGTTATACTCGTAGTATCACAATTTTCACCTTGCCAACCAGCATAACATACACATTTTCCATCAACACAATTCCCGTACTGACATGTGTCTTGACATTTAATAATTGGAATACCACAGTTTGCACCTTCCCAACCTTCCTTACAAGTACAAACTAAATTACTACTATCTCCAAAATTTAGACAGTATCCGTTTTGACAAGTTTCTTTACAACTCATTTATTAGTACATACATTTTTTAAGAAATCTAATCAATGTTTTTACATTGATTAAAAAATATCTATTCAATAATAACTTACTCCGATATTTTGCCGTTCCATCTATTTTTGATAGAATTATCACTTCTTCCAGGTAGATATTTAGATATAAGTGCCCACTTGTTTCCAAACCTCTTTTGAGCACGTAGTAGAATTAGATCTTCAGCTTGTGTCCATGGACCCTTATTAATCATCGGATCCAGATGTTGGCAATAACGTTCCCGACATTGTTTGCCACTTTTACCAACTCTGTCTCCACACTCAGACCATTTAGTTGTACCATACTTTTCTACATGATTGATAATAATTCTATCTTCCATAGATGAAAATCTACAAATTGTGAGGTTTTTTATCTTAGTGTTATAACGTAAAACTCTAGGTCTCCCATTTGGTTGGGATGAACCTTTGTCTCCCGGCATCTCTCCCGCCACCCGTGGCATTTCATCTGGAATATTAAAACTCACTTTTTTAGGCACTGTACCCGGCAAAACAGGTGGTGGAGGTGAAGGATATTGCGGAATAGGGCGTACAATATTGGATAGAACAAGGTCTATATGAGTTTTGTTCGGGTCAGATGCCAGTTGTATAAGATGCTCCGCAAATTTAGCAGCCTCTTCCTCTTTTTCCATCTGTGCCAACACCTTAGTAAATGCCTCAACAGCCTTGACATTCTCCGGTCTGTTTGCAGCTTCTTCAAGTTCTTCAAGCGAAGGTGGCGGCGGATCTGGTGGATAATAACTCCCGGACGGAGGCGGAACCCCAGACTGATAATTATACTGTGGAAGAGGAGGCGCCGGACAATAAGACGGGCAATAACAATAATACGGTTGAGGAGGAGCAGGTGGATAATATGGAGAAGGATTAGCAATAAGGTTATTCGTATATTCTGTCTTAGAAAGACCTTGATATTTTAAAGAATCAAACAGAGTTTGATTAGAGTCATGATAACAAGGAATATATTCGTAATTAGATTGGGAGTCCATAACTAAATTATAACAGCATTTTCACTAATTTTTTCAAATTTAAATTCGCACAAATAAAATATTACTCAAATTACACAGAAATTTTATTATGAATTACGTACATATATTGACTCTGGTTATTAGGATTTATCCACAATTCTTCCTCACCACTAATACCCCTACCTAACAAGACAAACCCTTGAGGAACATTAGGATAAACATAACCATACCACCAATTATCTTCAAACAAACCACCACCAGAACCAGGCGAGGAAAATACACCGTATTTTAACTCCTTGTCTGGGAAATTATGTTTCTTCTCCCGTTCAAGGGTACATATACGTTGTTCCAAATCTAATATATACTGAAAATCCCTAGATACCCTAGGAGTTCGTTGCCAATTTAAACCAGAAAAACCCATTGAATTACATCCCAAAGAGCACAAGAACATTAAATAATATAAATAAGACTTCATTTATATTAAGATTTTACATTTATATAAACATTATATAAATGGATATCAAAATTTTTAATACAAAAGATAACATTAATGACCCAGCACTCATAACAATGTGGTCTTTAATACATTTTTGGTCAGGAATCCAAACAGCTATAATATTTAAATACTATAACTTACCAGATAAAACAAACTTAATTATCTCATTTATTATACACAGTATCTACGAATTAAACGACTATTACGAATCACACATACGTAAAGTACAACCAAAAAATGAATATTATACTGATTCTATCCAAAACTGTATAGGTGATGCAATAGTTAATCTATTTGGAATAATAATATTCCTAAAATTTTCCAAACAAAAACCAACAAAACAACAACTCATATCTTCAATTATCATCACCATACTTTTATTCATTTTCCTTATGCATTTTTACGCTGACGGTTGGACTTGGGCCTATCACCAAACTCTCAGGAAATTAGGTCTTTTGTAAAATCACCAACCACCTTCTCAAAACTCTTTTCCCCCAACACCCAATCAAAATTACTCTCCACAACCCTATCAAACTCACTCTCATCATCCATCAACTCAAACAACTTACCCAAAGCCCTATCCTTCCACTCATCACTCGTAGCATCACCAGGAATAACTACACCAGAATTCTCCTTCAAAGCACCCAAATCGTTAGATATCGCTAACGTCCTAGACGCAGCCGCTTCGTAAGAAGTTAAACAACACGTCTCCGCAAACGTACATGGATAAAACCAAACACCCGACATACTCCAAAATGCATTCAACATCTTCTGATTCACCCAACCATGATTTATTACATGCTTTTCTTGTTCTTTTAACAAAACCTTTATCTCCTCAACCTGCCCACTATGGTGCTCCAACAACCAACTGTTTTCCAAATCACAAAACACATTCAAGACAGCATCCGGATACCGCTCAACTATACGAGGAAACATCTTCAACAACTCCAACAAACCACGATTCGCAAAACTTGAATACATAAACCATCGCTTATTACAATGAATCCTACCCATCACAAACTTATCAACATCAATACCATAAGATATCACCCTCGTCAAATCACGAGAAATACCAGGGAATACACCATGAAATTGCTCACGAGCCCAATTACTTATAAATAATACACCCTTCAAATTAGGAAAAAGTGGCAACAATTGCTCAGATGAAGCAATATCATGGTACACAAAATAAACACTCTCCACACCAGCCTCCCGCAACACATAAAGATGTTCAAAATACCTATTTACTATACAATAATCAACGTGATTATTGACTAGATACTCCATATACTCATCTACCTTCTTATACAATACACCATTGTAATACTTCTCCTCCACACAATCACAAAATACTATAACATTATACCCAAGCTTCCCCAACCATTCAGCATATTTTATACTGAAAGTTTCTGAACCACCAATACCACTTTTATACAAAGTTTCACCATCCCACTTATTCCATCCACCATGAGACAAAAATACAACAGACTTTTTACCTATAATATGTTTCTTACCCCCCTCACTCTTACTAATACTCTTAAACTTATCAATCAAAGTAAAAATTCCATACCACACACGTGTATCCCATTCCTCCCTATGACCCAACATTCTCTCACATGCCAACATTCCCAGCTTAGGGTCCGACTTGATATAACAAAGATGTATCAACCATTTAGGTAAATAATAACTGTATTGGTCTATCTTAAAATTCATATTAGTATTTAAAGGTAAACCAATCTCAAACGCCTTCTTAAAAAACATATAAGCCAAATCATGATTCACATCATGATTATAATAATGACTACCTAACATGAAAATACTCTCTGGACGAAAACTATTATATCTATAACACTCAATATACATACCCATAACAATATTCCAATCATACTCCAAATGTAAATCAGCCATCACCGCAGCCTTATACATAGCATCATACTTCTCCTCATCAAATCCTTCAATCTTGTGTAAAACACGTTTATTATAATAATCAAACGCATTCTTCCAATCCTCAATCACAACATATGTCTCAGCTATATAATACAAAATCCTCGGATCATCAGAATTTTTCTCATATTCTTCAAATAACAACTCCAAATCCCTGTCCTTCCTGTTTACAGTCCTACTTTTCATATAATTAGAATGAACGTCATTAATAAAACCAAATTTCTTAGGTATCAAAGCACTCGTATCACAATCAGGTATCTCATGAATTTTATACTTATACCTAATACCAGACTCAGGACGAAATAACCTAATAGAGGAATACATTACATCCAAACTATTTATATAAATACTCAACGACGGTGCCTCATCATCACAACGAACTTCAGTCAAGAAAGACCGCAACTTATCACCATCCTCTATTACATAAGTATCATCCAACATCATCTGAAAAGCACACTTTGGCAACACTTCACCACCAACCTTAAACACATCAGCCAAATCCATCAACCTATTCCTACTCGCTCCAAAATCTATAAAAGACTCCTCATAAACATTCACAATATTCTCACAACCTAACTCCCTTATCACATCAGCCACCACCCTCAACGTATTATCACTTGAACCAGTATCCAATATCGTCACCCTATCAGCATACCTAAAATTTTTCCTCAACACATCCCTAAAATCATCACCACTATCTTTTATCATATAAATCACATGCAACAAATTATCCAACCTCACTTCACCATCTTTAACATTAAGAAACTCAGCAACCAACGACCCGTTATCACCACCCTTACTCTCACAAACACCCTCACCCTCATCCACACCATCACCCAATCTACGAATAAACAAATAACGTTCTCCCAACCTATAACTATCATAACCAGATATATCATCAGAACTACAACATATTATTATCAATGGAAAATAACTTATCTTACAATCACTAACACCCTTATCAATACGTAATACCATATTATCACTCATAAAACCTACTTCTCCCAAATCCCCTACCGCCATACTACTACTGAAACTATCATCAACATTCCTAAGAACGTATTCTCCATGAGATATACCATAATTTACAAAGGTTAAATTACGAAATACACGACCTATACATCGTAAAACAAAAACCTCCCTATCCATCTGAGACAAATCTTTACGAATAATCAAAGGATTATACTTAGTGTTATCCAAGAATTCATCATCTTTAACAGTATATTCCATTCCATGTACATGGATTTTTCTAAACATTTATATAAATTAATTTACATTGTTTAAATAGTTGAAAAATATTATTCTAATAATAAAAATGGATGAAAGACAAAATAGATTAAGAGATATAACAGAAACACTTGCTACTCCCGATATAGCACAAGAAACTATTACAAATCTCTTACAAGAAAGAGACCAACTCACAAATGATATTGATACAATAAACCAAAGACTACGAAACATACCAGCTGAACTCCAAAATGGCATGAAAACTAGACAAATAAAACTTATTACAACACTTAACCAAGAAAGAAACCAACTCAAAACCAAACTAGAAACACTACAACCAGAAGAAATAATAGAAGAAATATCAGAAATTACTATCCCTAAAACAAACAAAACAGTTAAAAGTAAATGTTTTAACCAATTTTCAGGAGGTAATAGTCCAGATGATGACTCTAACGAGTATTTAACTGGAAGAAAGTTATTTGTTATTCTTAATATTGGCTCTCAAGGCGAAACACACTTATTATGTCTTGAAATAGATCAACTCAGAATGCTTCTGAAAGATGATGCCCAAATTAAGATACCCTGTATAGGTCCCAGACAAGTATATAAGGTAGATGCGCCGGAATCAGATATTATTTTTGGCAGGGATAATGATGATGTAATTTCATTTATAATTGATACTTCAAGTACACATTTACAATCCGCAAAAAACTTATACGATAATGGACAAAAAGAAACAGCTTTAAACCTTATTGCTACGGCACGGAGCGAACCAGGATACCTTTCACAATTTGGAATTGCTGGACCAAGAAGTACAAACAATCCTTTTGGTTTTTTTCCAATATATAAAACAAGTATTGGTGTTGAGATAGATGTAGTAATGCTTGCCGTCCAACAATACTTCAACGAAAGACCATTTGACAAAATAGAAAACTTAACAAATAACGAAGTTGACTACAAAAACCAATATGTACCACTATCATACCCAAACCCCAGCGACGAGGTCACTGGAATTTCTAGAGCATATTTGCTAAGAGATGATGTTCTAAGCATGATTGTTGTAGCAGAAGCTCTACAACACCCAGAATCAAACTCAGAAACATTCCCTGTCTTTGAAGTAGAATATCAAACAGAAATTACCCATACAGTCAGCAGAAAAATTATTAGACAACTCAGACATAAAAATAACCCAGATATACCAACAGTATATCTTCAACCGGAACCACCTTTTATGGAACACCAGTTAGACCCAGAGTCTGAATTAGCAAATTTATATGTAAGTGCTAATCACTGCCAGGCCGGTTCATCAATCTCAGTATTTAAAGTATTGAATGATTTACCAAAAATTTATAATGATTGGCTTAAAAATAACGACGATGCTGGTGAGGAACTAGAAACCCGAGTATATTATGATACCGACCCCACCGGAGCAAAGGATTTCTATGAATATTTACTACATTCATCCATAATGAAACCACATTATAATCCAGAAGGCGAATATGGTAAATACTGGCCTGGATATATGAATTTACCAGAAGAACAAGTAATAATTAGAGAACGAGAACGAGAACCAGAACCAGAACCTCAAAATAATACGGGAAATTTAAACAACTACGATCAGAATATTCAAAATATTCTACCAACAACACGTTTTGGCAATCCAATAAATCTCATACCAAGAAATTTTGGCACAAGACCTGGAACAACCAGAATTACAAACATATTGAGAAACTCAGGAATCCTAGGAAATAGAGAGAATTTAGATACAGACTGGTTAGACTTCTTAAGAGATATCAACGGAACTCCAGATTCACTAAACTTGTACGGATATTACCTAGAACGATTCAACACTGCCACAAAAGCAAACAGACAAGAATGGGTAGAAGAAATTAATAATGACAGTGTTAAAGACGAAGAAGAACAAGTATTAACAGAAGAACAACACTTTCTAGCAGAAAAATTAGTAACTCTAATTGGACTTGAATACATGGGTTGGAACGAAACTGATACAATATCAGACCTCTATGAAGAAGGCATCTCCCTAATTATCAGAGATTCAATAACAGAAAAATTAAGCGAAGTTGAATTTGACGATGAAGATTTTGATGGTGTATTAAACAGAAACACGGACGACATAATCAATAGACTGATGCGCTCCAACCTAGGCCCTCAAAATATAGAAGCTATCAATTCGGAAGATACACGCTCAACATTCACTATAAGATTAAACCGAAATAACCCAATTGTAGATATAATCAAACAAACACTAATAATGCAAGTTCTGAATAACCTAGAAATACCCATGTTTAGAGAATTTTTAAATATCGATCTTGAACTATTCAATAGTATTATCAAAAAATTACTGGCAAATCCTATTTACATATTACAGCAATCATACATAGAAGATATGACTATAGAAAGTGATATTAATAACTGGAAACGAATCCTCCTGTTATACATATTAGAAACATCAAATAAAGGACTATATAGCCCATTTATGCCTGAAAATAGCGACGCTTCTTATCAATTATACTTTGGCCGAGATTACGGAATTAGATTAAATCAAAAGGAAGATAACCCTGATCAACTCCTAAGAAGGGTCCCAGATACATCAACACCAGATTTACCAACTATTCTATCGTATATTCAATACGATAATGATAATCAAACAACCAGATATATCTATGCTAATGATTGGACAACAGACGAAATGGTCACTAATGTTATCCAGCCAAATCTACCAACAAATTATGTTGAATTAGAATCAAGTTATATCATTGGACTTATACAAACAAAACAATTCAACCAGGCAACCAAAATCATCAAAGTTATAAATGCCAAAAATTTATTAGTTTATATGTTCGGTGAAACAAAAGCAAATGACACCCAGATATACTCAGGATTTAACGGAGAAAATAATAACTTCCAACAAGTTTTCAAAGCTCTCAGTCTAGAATTAGTATCACTCAAAAATAACATACAAACAAATACACCTGGAACTTACAGACAAATTATAGGTAATGCATCGAATAATTCAGAAGATTTAGGTTTGCTTCCTAAAGACATAGAAAGACTTGTTAGAGATTCTATAGACCAACTTGAAGATTTTTACAATGAACCGGAACTAACAGAAAACCAAGAAATTAACAGAAGCCGTAGCGAAAGTAGTAGTAGTTCTTCATCTGACGACGACGACGACTTACCAGATAGCTTCTTCAATGTATTCAGAAATCCCAACCAACAACAACCACCAGCTACATAAAATCTGAATTATATTTGATAAAATTACTATAATTTTATCAAACTACGTCCCGTCATCGTCTACTCTAAGACAATAACCAATACTGGTCACACGAAAACCATTACAACACGGACAACCAACATTTTTAACCAAACTTTTCAACAAAACTCCTCTTGCTCTTACCATTTATTACAATATACTTTATTTAGAAAACTCCCTAACCAAAATTAAAGTAGGCAACGCATCCATATCCCTCTCCGCCCGAGTGACACCCCGCCATTTATTCCACTTATTATTCCGCAACTTATTAAAAGTCTTCATAAACTCTTTATTCTTATTCTTAAATTCTGCCCACTCCTTGGAAGCCTTGGTAGACATTTCTTTCGCCCTCTTCAACTTATCCAAAGCCTTCTTAACCTCCTTAGGACAAGACTTCCTCCTACCCAAACGTTTCCACAACTTTATCCTACCATTTCTATTGCCTAGTCCAAAAAGATCGTTAGGATTACTCCTACATAAAGGACAATTTGTCTGTTCGGTCTGCCGATACCACTGTAAAGCACAATTCGTATGGAACTTGTGATTACATTCAGGTATCGTATAAGTATTCTCATCGTCAGTCATCTCACAAAGACAAATAGCACAAGTATTGTCCTCAGAACTCATTTATAATATGTATTTACTAACCTTAAATAAATTTCAAAAAAAATACTATTAAATAAAATGGAACAACCAACATCCACTGAAGAAATCATAGCATACGATAGAGATGGCAACCCTATTCTTCCAAGATCAGAAATCCCAACCTCAACCTCAAAAAACTAAAATTAAGATAAAATTTCAAAATATATCTATGTACTAAAATGCAAACATCATGGCCTTATTCACCACCAAACGCAGATGGTACATGTCCCAACCCTGATACTCATATGTTAATCACAAGTAATGCGCCAGGTTCGTGTTTTGTGGATGGACCAGTTCCACCATATACATGTATACAACCAGATCCATTAAACGAAGCAAATACTTTCGGTTTTAACAAACAAACAAATAAAGATTATGCCATATGTGCTCCTGTTTGTACTTCTCCAACAGATTGTCCACCTGTAGGAGCCGATCCTAGGTCAGGAAAAAACCTTCAGGGACAACCTAATTGTACTTTTATGCCAAATATGGCCGAGTACACAGTCAAAGGTCATTGTGTTATTACCCCTCCAATCTTTACCCAAACAGATCCTAGAATACCTAACCAACATTATGATGAATGTGAGCTAATCGGGGGAGATGAATCCTACAAAACCCTTTGTGATACTACGGCCCATTGGCTTCATAGATCTCCAGCAGATAATTTCTTACATATTAATGACCCAGCAACTTGCGAGCAACAATATACCAACTTTTTGAACACTAATCCTTGGGGACAAACTGTAAAAAGTTTTATGAAAGATGCTAACACACGTTATTCTAGATGGTTATTAAATCCGTCAAACTGGTGTTCGGTCGACCCTGTATTTCCACAAGGAACTGTTGTAGATGGCGCAGTTTCATCCCTAAACTCCGGCGATCTCGGAAAGTGTGATGTAAAACAAGGTACATTACCTTCATCATGTAAAGACGTAGACTGTAATAGTCGCAGTTTAGAATTTAACGAATTGGAATGTAGAAACACAAATAAAGATTGTTGCCAATGGTACTTACACCAAGACCCAAAACAGACAATCAATTTTGGTACTGGATACTTTCCAATCAATAAACCAACTCCTCCGCCACCACCACCTCCTTCAGTAGAAAGATTTAAATGTTAATATAAAAATATATATTTTATATTAAAATGCCACAACCCAAAGAGGAACCCAAAGAGGAACCCAAAGAGGAACCCAAGGAAATCCAACCAGAGGAAGATTCCAAACAGGAATCTAAAGATAAACCCAAAGATAAACCCAA
>TARA_B100001093_G_scaffold518020_1_pt1 | contig 11056 bp, 9 predicted proteins | sample TARA_B100001093 | Tara Oceans TARA_B100001093 (sample SAMEA2623116) | marine metagenome | biome: marine biome (ENVO:00000447); feature: surface water layer (ENVO:00002042); material: "saline water (ENVO:00002010), including plankton (ENVO:xxxxxxxx)" | depth 5 m
CTCGATAGAAATATCGTGCCGGTTCAAGTCCGGCCTCGGGTACCATCTATTGATATATTAAATTATGAAGAATGTTTCTGATCAAATAGCTCAATTCATAAAAAAAAAGGGCATTAAACAGATTTTTACAGTTACTGGTGGAGGGGCTATGTTTTTGAATAAAGCCTTTCATGATACTTTTGGCAGTAATATTTGTTATATGCATCATGAGCAAGCTTGTGCAATGGCTGCAGAAGGCTATGCAAGGATTAAAAATAAACCAGCTGTGGTAAATGTAACAAGTGGTCCTGGTGGAATAAATGCTCTAAATGGGGTTTTTGGGGCTTTTACAGATTCAATCCCAATGATTATCATATCTGGCCAAGTAAAAAACGAAACACTAGTTAGATCATATCCAGACAAAAACTTAAGACAGCTTGGCGATCAAGAAGCTAATATTGAGGATGTGGTGAAACCCATATGTAAATATGTTGTTGGTATAAAAAAGGTGTCTGAATTGGAGACAGAATTACCAAAAGCAATTTTTCATTCAACTAATGGAAGACCTGGACCAGTTTGGATCGATATTCCTTCAGATATACAGATGCAACGGAAAAAAATAAATTTTAAATCTTTCAAAAAAACTAAAAAGTTTGACGATAAAAAATATAAAAATACATTTTTAAAATTATCTAAATTACTCGATAAATCTAAAAGGCCTCTTATTCTAGCTGGCACTGGAGTTAGACTTTCATCAACAGTTAAGAATCTGATTAATTTTTCTAAAAAATTTGGTATTCCAATAACCACAGCATGGACTCATGATTTGATAGAGTCTGATTCGAAATATTTTGCTGGCCGTCCAGGAACAATTGGAACTCGTCCTGGCAATTTCTGTCTTCAAAATTCTGATCTAGTAATTGTATTGGGCTCAAGGTTAAATATTCGACAAACAGGATTTAATTTTTCTGGCTTTGCAAAAAACGCAAAGATCATCCATGTCGATGTTGATAAATCTGAGCTAAATAAGTTTTATCTTAATTCTTTTATGAAAATTAATTTGGATCTAAAAGATTTTTTTAGCTTGGCATTGAAATATCTTAATAGTACGAAAAAAAAGCAATATCAAGAATGGGTTAATTGGTGCAAAAGCGTAAATATTAAGTATTCTATTAAAAACGAAAAATTTACAAAAGATAAAAAAGGTTTTCTTAACCCTTATAAGACTTTATTTAAGATATCTGATTTGCTTAAAGAAGGAGATAAAATTGTATGCGGTAATGCATCGGCATGTATAATTCCATTTCAAACCATTGAGATAAAAAAGAATCAAAGGCTCTTCAGTAACTCAGGTTCAGCTTCTATGGGTTACGACCTTCCGGCTTCTCTTGGCGCTGCAATCGCAGATAAAAGAAATAAGAATTCAAGGATAATTTGTTTTGCAGGTGATGGTAGCCTTCAAATGAATATCCAAGAGCTTCAAACACTAAGCTCTTTAAATCTTAATATTAAGATATTTCTATTGAATAATGATGGTTATCTATCAATTAAATCTACACATAAAAACTTCTTTGGAACTGTTTTTGGATCTCATCCAAAAAGTGGTATAGATTTTCCCAACTTTGCTAAAGTAACTAAAGCTTATTGCATCAATTCATATAAAATTTCAACTTATGAAGGATTAAAGAAACTTCCGAATATTCTTGAAAAAAAGGAACCAGCTCTAATTGAACTTATGATAAATACTGACCAAGAATTTTGTCCAAAACTAAAGTCAAGAATGGATGAGAAAGGCAACTTTATTACACCAGAGTTAGATGATATGTTTCCGTTCTTATCAAAAAAAGATTTATTGAAAATCAAGGAGAGTTTATAAATGAATTCACAAAATAAATTATTAAATGACTTAAAAGACATAAAACCTATAGATTTTTCGAATTATTCAAACCAAGATTTTTATATATTTGGTTATGGGTCGTTTGCTAAAGATTGCTATAAAGCTTTTATCAAAGAAGGCATAAATCCAAAAGGTTATCTAGTTTCACAAACAGAAGATCATGAAAATGAAATGGTTTTTTCTTTTAATGATATAGATTTATCAAACACAGTTGTATTTATTGGTATTTTTAATAGAGAACATCCATATAAAGGTATTATTGAATCACTTGAGACAAGAGGTTGTAAAAATATTTTAATGCCCTGGGATATATATGGATTATTAAAGACTCATTTAGGTTTTAGATATTGGCTAGAGGATCCTAAATTTTATATTGAAAATATAGAAAATGTATACAGTGGTATCAATATGCTTGACGATGAGGAGAGTAAAATAATTTTTGAAAATATTATTAGATTTAGATCCGGCCTTTTAAATGATTATTCTTTATTTCAATCCGAAGAGTTCCAATACTTTAATAAATTTACAACCGATAAACAAAATGAAGATCACATTGTATTTGTTGATGGTGGTGCATATGATGGAGACAGCTATTTTGATTGTATAAAAAATCAAAATATTTCTGAGGCTTATTTATTTGAGCCTGATCCTAATAATTTTAAACTTCTTTTGGAGAATTTCTCATCAATTGATAACAAACCATTATTAATTCCACTTGGACTATCCAACCGCTATGACACTTTTACTTTCTCTTCTTTTGGAGAGGCTGGTCACATTGATAATAATGGAGACATAAGTATTTCAACATGCTCTATAGATGAATTTTTTGGAGACAAAAAAGTTGATTTCATAAAACTTGACATTGAGGGAAATGAAAAAAATGCGCTTATAGGAGCAAAAGATGTTATCAATAAAAACTTACCAATCATATGTCTTTCTGCTTATCACAGACCTGAAGATATTTGGGATCTTGCAAATGTAATTGATTCAATATCAAATAATTACTCTTTTTATTTAAGGCAACATTATTATAATTCATTTGATGTTGTTTTATATGCGGTGCCAAGAAGTTAATTGTATTGTTACTGTATGATATTGCTTATAAAAATATTTTTAAAATTAAAAAATGATTAAAGTTGTAAAAACCAGGATTGCTCAACAATGTCCTTGTTGTATGAATGATGATATTAGTTCTTCGCCAGCTGTGTTAATGCCTTTTATTTCGCATAGAGCATTTAACTGGAAGCCAGTACAAATTGATGAAACATGGGGCCTTTCAACAATCAAAAATGGAAATGCATATTCATTGTGTAACTCTTTGTTTTGTAATAGATGTGGATTTCTTTTTCTTGATATCAGATTCTCCAGTGATGAACTTTCAAGATTATACGAAAATTATAGAGGTGAAGAATATACGAAACTAAGAGATAATTATGAACCAGGATATGCAGATAGAAATAAAAATTTAAACTCTGGACAGAAATACACTGAAGACATTCATACATTTCTTGAGCCTCATCTTAAGTTTCCAATTTCCATTCTTGATTGGGGAGGAGATACAGGAATAAATACACCTTTTAAAAAAAGAAACACTCAGTTAGACATATATGATATTAATGGAAAAGATGTTATTGATGGCGCAAAAATAGTAACCAAAGAACAGGCATATGAAAATAAATATGACTTAATAGTTTGTAGTAATGTCCTAGAGCACGTTTCTTATCCTCATGAATTATTAGAAGAGATTATTCCAAGTATGGATAAAAGTTCAATTTTATACATCGAAGTTCCTTATGAAGATTTAGTTATAAATGAAAAAAATGATTTGCATACCAAAAAAAGACACTGGCATGAGCATGTAAATTTTTACTCAAAGAAATCTCTTGAATATTTAGCTGAAAATGCAGGTTTAAAAATAGTTGATATAAGTGAATTAGAAGTTAATGATGGTTCAAAAATTTATTACTTGTTTCAATTAGCATGTAAACTTAAATAAATTGATAAAGGATAGACAACTATGAAAGCAGTTATTTTAGCTGGTGGTTTGGGAACAAGAATCAGCGAAGAAACACATCTCAAGCCAAAGCCAATGATTGAGATTGGAAATAAGCCAATTCTTTGGCATATTATGAAAACTTACTCTTTCAATGGCATTAATGATTTCATTATATGTTGTGGTTATAAAGGATATCTGATAAAAGAATATTTTGCTAATTATTCTCTTCATCAATCTGATGTCACCTTTAAACTAGAAAATAATAATGTGACTGTTCATAGTGATAGATCTGAGCCATGGACGATAACTCTCGTTGATACAGGAGAAAATGCAATGACTGGGGGGCGAATATTAGCTGTAAAAGACTATTTAAAAAATGAAGACAAATTTTGCCTTACTTATGGTGATGGAGTAAGTGATATTAACATAAAAGAATCAATTGCATTTCATGATAATCATGGGAAGAAGGCAACAATTACTGCTGTAATACCACCTGCTCGCTTTGGAGCTTTAAATATTGAAAAAAAGATGGTCAATGATTTTATTGAAAAACCCCAAGGTGATGGAGGCCTTATAAATGGTGGTTTCTTCGTCTTATCTTCAGATGTTTTAAATTTAATTGATGGGGTTGATTGTATATGGGAGCAAGAACCACTCAGAAAATTAGCTAAAAATAAAGAATTAATGGCTTATGAGCATGATGGTTTTTGGCAACCAATGGATACACTTAGAGATAAGGAGTTGTTAGAAAAACTGTGGCAAGACAACAAGGCTCCATGGAAAAAGTGGTAGCAGAAATTATTTTATCTTGATAGACTACCGTTTTTAAATGTACATTAAGAAATCAATTAATTAAGATAAGGATCCAATGAGTATTAGTCAAAACGATATGAAAATATTTGGTAATTTGTTTGTATTAGAAGCTGCAAACAATCACTGTGGAGATATTGAAAGAGGATTAAAATTAATTCGAGATCATGCTGTAGTTGCAAGGCAAAATAATGTAAGAGCTGCTGTCAAACTTCAATTTAGAAAAATGGACACATTTGTTCACCCAGAATTTAAAGGGTCTGTGTCATCTGAAGAAAAATCTCTCTATTATATTCAAAAAACTGAAGCAAAAGCATTAACAAAGGAAGAATACCAGATATTAATTGATGAAATTAAAAACATGGGATGTATTCCTATGTCGACACCTTTTGATGAGGACTCAGTGGATCTATGTGTTGAATTTGACTTGCCAATTATAAAAATAGCAAGCTCTGATATGAACGATTGGCCTTTAATTGAAAAAATTGCCTCTACAAGAAGACCTGTAATTGTATCCTCTGGAGGTGCATCTGAAAAAGATTTAGATGATATAGTATCCTTTTTTGCTAATAGAGACATCCCATTATGCATTAATCATTGTGTTTCGCTTTATCCTTCTGAGGATGATCAATTACATTTAGACCAAATTGACTATCTTAAAAATAGATATCCTAACAATGTAATTGGTTTTTCGTCTCATGAATATCATGATTGGTCATCTTCAATGCTAATGTCGTATGCAAAAGGTGCTAGAAGCTGGGAAAGACATATTGATATTGAATGGCCAGATCATAATGTTCAAAAATATTGCTCCTTACCACATCAGTGCGACGATTGGTTTAAATCTTTTCATAGGTCGGTCGAAATGGCAGGAGGAATTTCAACACAAAGAAGACCAATTCCTAAAAATGAAACAAAATATCTTGATGCACTAGTAAGAGGCATCTATGCAAAAGAAGATTTAAAAAAAGGGTTGATTATTACTAGTGAAAATTTTAGTAAATATTTTTATTTGGCTATTCCTCTTAATAAAGGCCAGCTTTCATGTAGAGAAGTTTTTAATGGAGAAACTCTTAAGACCGACATATCAAAAAATGAAAAATTAACAATAGATAATGTTGATGGTCCTTTTGATGAAAATAAAGCTCTTAGAAAAATAATATTAGAAAGAGGGTTATAAGCTCTATAATCTCAATGGATATATTATTCATAGGCGGTACTGGTTTCTTCGGGAAGGCATTCTTAAATTATATTAAATCAAATAAAACAAATAATATTAATTCCTTAACTATTGTTGGCAGATCTGCAGAAAGCTTTATAAAAAAAAATAAAGAATTCTCAGATTTAAGCAACATTAATTATATATATGGCGATGTCTTAAAAGACATTTCTTATTTTTCTAAATATAATTTTACACATATAATTCATGCTGCTGCAGATTCTACAAACGTCACGGAATTGTCTAATATTCAAAGATACGAACAGATTGTCGAAGGAACAAAAAATGTACTTAATCTTGTAAGAGATTATTTCCCAAAGTCTAAGCTTTTATTTGTAAGCTCTGGAGGAGTTTATGGGAGAATGCCATCTCACAAAAAAAGTTTTTCTGAAACAGACATGTTCGAATCAGACATATTAGATTCTTCAAATGTTTATGCTATGTCAAAGAGGCTAGCCGAACATTTATGCTCGCTTTACCATGATAAGTATAATTTAAATATTTCAATTGCAAGATGTTTTTGTTTTTCAGGAATACATTTACCTTTGGATGTTCATTTTGCAATAGGAAATTTTGTAAATGATGTAAATAACGACAACAATATAATTATTAAAGGTGATGGAGAATCAGTAAGATCATATCTTGATCAAGATGATTTAATAGAATGGTTTATTGAAATATTAAAGAACGATTCCTTTAAGAAAACAGTCTACAATATTGGCTCTGAAGATAGTATTTCTGTAAAAGATTTAGCCATGTTGATAAAAAAATTGTCAAACAAAAAAATCGAAGTTGAGATTCTTAACGAAACAAATAATAATTTAGAAAAAACAGTGTATGTTCCAGATTGCATGAAAATTAGAAATAAATTTAATTTAGTGCAAAAAGTTTCTTTATCTGAATCCATAGCAAAAATGCTTAATTAAAATACATTATAAAACATATGAATTATAATAATTACAAATTTATAAGTAAGAGGTAATGCAATGAATGACTTTATAAGAGTTCCATATGGCTCAACTGTTCACGGAGACGAAGAAATCAATGCTGTTGTTGAAGTTTTAAAAACAACCACTCAGATGTCAAAGAATGTTCGTGAATTTGAAGCGAAAGTAGCTGAGAAGTATGAACACGACTATGGAATAATGGTAAATTCTGGATCCTCTGCTCTTTATTTATCAATGGAAGCGCTTAATTTACCTAAAGGATCTGAAGTTATTACACCTGCTTTGACCTTTGGAACAACCGTCGCCTGTATTGTAAATAGTGGATTAGTTCCAGTATTTGTTGATGTCAAAGAAGATACTTATTGCATTGATGAGACAAAAATCGAAGAAAAAATAAATGAAAATACTTCAGCAATTGTTGCACCAGATTTGATGGGAAATATTTGCGAATGGCCAATAATTAGAGAGATGGCTGACAAATATAATTTAAAAATACTTGTAGATTCAGCAGATACTATAGGTGCAACATATGATGGAGTTTCTACTGGAAGTTTTGCCGATATTGCTATTACAAGCTTTTATGGATCTCATATTATTAATGGAGCTGGAAATGGAGGAATGATAGTTACCTCAGATAAATCTATAGCAGATAAATGTAGTCTATTAAGATCATGGGGAAGAAGTTCATCCTTATTTGTTGAAAGTGAAGCTATTGAAAATAGATTTAATGTTGAATTGGAAGGAATCCAATATGATGCAAAATTTGTATTTGAAGAGCTTGGATATCAGCTTGAACCATCAGAGATAAGCGCAGCTTTTGCATTGGTCCAATTTAATAAGCTTGATAAAAACATGGAGCTACGAAATAAGCATTTTGATTCACACTTAAAGTTTTTATCAAAATATTCTCAGTTCTTTTCTCTTCCAAAGCAAAATACCAAAGCATACACATGTTGGCTTGCGTTTCCTATGATTGTAAAAAAAGAAGCTCCTTTTAATAGAACTGATATGCAGATTTTCCTTGAAAAAAGAAATATTCAAACGAGAGTAGTTTTCACAGGCAATGTTCTTCGTCAACCAATGATGAAAAATGTAAAATATGTTGGAAAAGCTGATGATTTTGTAAATGCCGATAGGGTTATGAAACAAGGAATTTTACTAGCTTGTCATCATGGACTTGATGATGAAATGATCAATCATCTATATCAAAGTATTGATCTATTTATAGAACAATACGTCTGATAACTTTATAAATGCATATAGCAGAAGATAATCTAATTTTTGATTTAGATGGAACGCTCTTTGATTCTGCGCCTGAAATATTAATTTGCCTCACAAAAGCCCTTTATCTTAATAATATTAATCTCAAAAATAATCTCAATAAATCAATAATTGGCCCACCTCTTAAAGAAACGCTAAAAAATTTAGTTCAAAAAAAAGATATAGTCAAAATAGATAAAATAATTGAAAATTTTATTGAGATATATGATTCTGATTATTGTCATAAAACAAAACTATATAAAGGAGTTCAAGAAACATTAAAAATTTTAGAAAAGAAAAAAAATTTAATCTTGATTACTAATAAAAGAATTGCTCCAACTGAGAAAATGTTGCAGCATGCAAAAATTATTGAACTTTTTGATAACTATTTATCTGTAGACCCCAACGATCAGTCAAAAAAAGATAAAAGTACATTAATTTCAAAAACAATCAAAGACAACAACATTAATCCTAAAAACACTGCGTATATTGGAGACACTATGGGAGATTTTATTGCTTCTAAAAAAAATAACATTAAATTCATCTTTGCAGGATGGGGATATGGGAAATATGTAGAAGATGCAGACTTGCACCTAACCGATATAAGAGAGATGTTATAAATACTTATTTATTTGTTCGATTGTAAACTCATAAATGTCTTTATTTAAAAAGAAATTTTCATACCAAACAGCAGTTTCCTTAATAGTGGTATCAATATCCATCAAAGGTTCCCAATCCAAAATATGATTGGCTTTAGATGAATCTAATCTCAATATTTTCGATTCAGGTAAATTTTCATTATTATCTATAACGATATTTGAGTCACAAGAACTCCAATTCGATATAAATTTATTTGTTAATGTTTCTACATCAATTTCATTTTCCTCTTGAGGGCCAAAATTAAATGAATCAAATATATCTTTTTTATCTGCGTTATATATTGCTAATTTTAAATAACCATTTACAACATCAATCACGTGTTGCCATGGCCTTACTGAATTTGGACTTCTTAGAACGATATCCCTTTTATGTTCTATGGATTCAACAATATCAGTTACAATTCTATCCTTTGCCCAGTCACCACCACCAATAATATTTCCAGCTCGGGCAGTACACAACTTGAGACTATTAAAAGAGAGGGCATGTGATTTTGTTAAAATTTCTGTACATGCTTTTGATGCGCTATAGGGATCCTTTCCTCCCATAGGATCTGATTCAATAAACCTTTCTCCAGATTCATTATTTTCATAACATTTGTCTGTTGTAATACAAATAAAATTCACATTTGTACCTAAATTTTTACAACTTTCAAGGACGTTCAAGGTACCAATAACATTTGTATTGAAAGTTTCGATAGTCCTCTCATAACTCTCTCTAACTAATGGTTGTGCAGCTAAATGAAATACGATATCTGGAGATATTTCTTTTATAGCAGAATTTAATTTATTAAATTTGCAGATATCAATATATTTTTGATTTATTTGATTTTCAAGATTTAATAACTTAAATAAGCTTGGTGAGGTGTTTGTTTCTAGACTGATACCATACAAGGAAGCGCCCATTTCATGAAGTGCGGTTGAAAGCCATGAGCCTACGAACCCAGATGATCCAGTAATAAGTATCTTTTTATTTTTATAGAAGTTTTGCAAAATTTAAATATTTTTTTAATTATCAAAAACAACTTAATATAAGTTTTCAGAAAATTTAATCCAATGCTTTTAATCTTTTATACACTCTATTATATATGATTCTTTATCTTAACTATTCAATTAGTATAAATATAATTATTCTAAAACATATATAATATAATTATTTCTCAATGTCTTTATACATCTGCATAATTCAAAAAATATGAAGCCTCTTTTAGAGATACTAATACCTACTTTTAATAGGAATGAAAGCGCTGAAGCTGCAATTAAAAGTGTTTTAGATTGTAACGATCAAAGATTGACCGTCAGATGTCATTCTAATGGCTATGAACCAAATTTAGAAAAATTTCGAAATCTCGATTCCAGAGTTAAATATGATTGTTTTGAGTCTAATAGAGGGCCTCATGCCAATAGCACAAAACTTTTTAATGAAACAAATGCGAAGTTTTGTATGCTTTTGTCTGATGAGGATAGGGTAAATAATAAAAATTACGAAAATTTATTAAATTTTCTTGAGAATATAGATATAAATACCCAAGTCATTGCATGTTCAATATTTGATCAAAGCACAAATGACTATCATTGGAAGCCTAGTATAAGAATAATTGAATCTAATATACATAACTATGTTGCTTTAAGTCCATTATCAACTTATGTCACAGGCTTAACTTATCGTGTTGAATCTTTGAAAGCCATTGATATGAATGCTCTTACTAATCCAAGTGAAGCTAATTCATATGGTCATCTCGATATAACACTTCACATGCTTCGTAATGGAAATCTAAAATTTTTTCATGAAAGATTTGTTGAAAAGGGAGAAGATCTTAGATTTGGGGGCCATGGATATTCTCATAAATTAAAGGATTCTCCCAAACCTTTAACTGATGACAAGAATATGGACTTAAATCCATCAGTTTATGGTCCTAAGGCCAGAGCTAGGCAATTTTATTACCGTGAAAATCTTCTTAATAAATTGAAATCTGAAATTAGTCCTATTGCTTTTTTAATAGGAAAACTAAATTACATTGATTTCTTTTATAGAAGTATCATGAGATCTAATCAGCTTGTTATTCTGCCAAAAAAAACGGTTTTAAAAAATGAAACAATGAGGGCATATCTAGATTCAAGAAATAAAAATGAAAATTCAGGTTCAAAGACTTCCTCTTTTTTTAAATTACTTTTAAGGTTACCAGTATACATAGCAAATCCATTATTTTTTATAATCTCTAACATTAACAAATTAATTCGCACAGCATACATGATGAAATTAGTTTTATTTCAAAAAAATTATAAAGATTA
>TARA_B100001093_G_scaffold189183_1_pt1 | contig 11054 bp, 13 predicted proteins | sample TARA_B100001093 | Tara Oceans TARA_B100001093 (sample SAMEA2623116) | marine metagenome | biome: marine biome (ENVO:00000447); feature: surface water layer (ENVO:00002042); material: "saline water (ENVO:00002010), including plankton (ENVO:xxxxxxxx)" | depth 5 m
CAGGAATGACAATCCTGCATGATAACCTCTACACCAAGCGGGCCTAAACAAAGCCTCCGTTACGGAACGGCTATTTAAGCCGCGCCATGTGGGTGGGGTGGGGCGTTAATCGTGGAAGCGAAGAAAACATCTGCTGAACAGACCCGTGAAGAGCAAAAAGAGGCACAACTTGGCAACATGTTGGATGCTGCATTTGGTGACGTTGGGGGGCTGCAATCGCCTCCCGAAGAGGTAGCCGACACTCTTCCGGAACAGGATTCTGAAGTACGGGTCGAAGAGCCTGTCAACGAAGAAGGAATTCACGAAGGAACTGCTGAAGAAGGCGCGAGCAACGTTGAACAAGAGCCTACGCCTGCATCAGAAGGAGGTCCTACAAGCCCTCCACCATCTGGACCTCAAACTGGCCCACCTCCAAGTTCTCCCCCCGGTCCGTCCTCACCTCCGTCCATAGCTCCGGCCGGACCACCACCCTCCAGTCCACCATCTGGTCCTCCAACTGGCCCACCACCATCTGGACCTCCAACCGGCCCACCTCCAAGTTCTCCGCCCGGCCCGTCCTCACCTCCGTCCATAGCTCCGGTCGGACCACCACCCTCCAGTCCACCATCGGGTCCTCCAACCGGCCCTCCTCCAAGTTCTCCCCCCGGCCCGTCCTCACCACCGACTAGCCCACAACCATCCGGGCCACCACTAAGTTCAATTTCAACCGTAACTCCAGATCCCACTGAAGCCGATTCCCCTCCTGTGTCTGTCGAAGAAGCGGTAAATGAAAGCCAAGAAGAGCTTGAAGAAGAGGCTGAAGAAACAGTTGAAGAGCACATCACGCTCGATGAAGTTCAAGTCGATGAGCCACACGAAGAAGAGAGTTCGAGCGAAATGCATGAACAAGAAATCGTGAATGAGACCGAAGAAGAACACGATGCTGAAGAAGTGGCAGCACCTCATGATGCGTCGGAGCAGGACCAGCCTTCTGACATTGAACTTGATGAACAAAAGATGCTTGCAGAACAAGAAATTGCTCGGCTCAACGCAGAGGTTGAACGACTGCGTCAATCAATGGCAGGAGCCGCTGAAGTCATCGAAGAATTAGAAACCCCTCCAATGCCACCCGTCGTACTTGAGGACATCGTCATCGCTGCGCACATCGTCAGTGACTTTGCCCGCCTTGCTCGGCAGCTCGATCGTGAACAATTGATTCGTGCAACCATGGGGACCATCGCAATGCTTCACCCCGACAATCTTGGAGTGCTCATCTCAACCCGGAACATGACCATGTTGCCTCGCTTGGATGAACGCGGTTTGTGTGGCGGATATCTCGGTCGAAATCCACCACGCGGTGCCCCTCAAGATTGGCGCATCTTGGAAGTCGTACTCGCATCAGTGAGTCTGGTCACCGGCGGCCCTGCTGCTGTGATTCACTCGCATGGCGCCTATACTACGGCTGCAAGTTGCGAGAAAGATTTGGTTTTGGTGCAACCGATTGATGAAATTGGTAAAAAACACATCGGCAAGGTCATCATCGTTGACCCCGACTACGATAATCCGGAAGATTTCCTTCGCCAAATCGCTGAAGCACTCAATCAAGGCGGTATGCGTTGCGTTGTTATTCGAGGTATGGGTGCGTATGCAGTCGGAGCAGATCTCGACCAGGCATGGGCCAATGCGGCAATGCTTGAACACAGTATGCGTATCGTGTTGCTTGCTCGGCAAGCAAACCTCAAGATTTGATTTCGTCAAGTTGAATTTGGATATAGTCTCCTTCAACGCGAGTTTCGAAAATCTTCAAATCTTTCGGCTTGGAGAGTTTTCCAAGAAGTTTACCGTAAGCTGGAATCAAGGGGAAGGGCGACCATTCGACCAGTGAACCATCGGAGAGATGGTGCGTGGTTTGATGAAGAGGGCATCGAATGCAGCCGTCCTTAATCTTCCCACCCCACGCGAGTGGCCATCGCATGTGTCGGCACAATCCTTCTGTCGCGAAATAGGTATCATCGAGTTGGCCAACCATGAATGTATTGAGGCCGATGGTGACCATTTTGGATTTACCCGGCTTAAGTCGCTTGCTTTTGAGTGCATTTTTCCAGGCCATCGGTTCACCCTCGCGCGTTGGCCATTCCACCATCAAGGTGAAGAACTTGTCCCGTCATGTTGTCAGGCGCGTCGCATAAGAGCCATTGCATGGACGATGCGATTTCTGCTGGTTGATTGATGAGTTTGCGGGGTATCATGGAGATGGCTGCTTCTCGACTCGCTTCGGAGCGTAGAATAGGTTCTGCCATTCGTGTTTCAGTCAGTCCAGGTGCTACTGCGTTGACGCGAATGTGGCGTTGTCCGTACGTGGCTGCGGCTGAGCGCACCATCGCTTCAATACCTCCTTTAGCGGCCGCCATCGCTTCATGGTTGAGCAAGCCTTGACTTGCCGCTACGCTGGACGTGAACACCAACCGCCCCCCACCGCTGCGAAGCATGGTTTTGCTTGCAACTGAAAGCGTGAGAAAGGCACTTGACAAGTTGGTGTGAAGTACTTCATTGAACGCGTCCAGTGAAAGTGCATGCGGTGGGCGGAGTACGAGAGAGCCAACCAGGTGGGCAACGCCAGACAGAGCGCCGTCGCCCGATTCTTTCGCTGCATCGACCGCTTGTTGGACTGCTTCTTTGTCGAGGGCGTCTCCTTCAATGAGGGTTGCGCCTTGCTCGACGAGGTGCTGAGTTCGCTGTACATCTCGTGCGAGAAGGGTCAATTTGTGACCGTTTGCAAGGAGGTTTTTACCGAGCTCAAGTGCGATATCACTGCTGCCGCCGACGATGAGGTATGAGTGTGCCATGGTGAAGAATCGAACAAACCGCATTTATACCTCTGTTTGAAACAGACGGGCGGAAAACCGGGCGAGCGCCCAAAGGTTGGGCATCTCATACAAATGTGTAAAAGAGTTATTAGACAGTTCACCGAAGGAGCAATATGCAACCAGCACTGAATTTGATGTTCTCCAATACCGAAACAATCCCCGGCACAACCATCGTCGAGTCGATGGGAGTTGTCACAGGGTCGACTGTTCGAGCAAAAAATGTCTTCAAAGACATCGGTGCTGGATTGAAAAACATCGTGGGCGGAGAATTAAAAGCGTACACTGAACTCCTGCAAGAATCTCGAAATGAAGCATTGTACCGCATGTTGAGCGAAGCACAGAGCCGAGGTGCAAATGCAGTGGTCAACGTTCGCTTTGCAACCTCGTCGGTTGCAGGTGGAGCTTCTGAATTGTTGGCGTATGGCACCGCCGTAACCGTTCAATGAGGTGACAAAATGATTGAAGTCGTTTTGATGATTGTGATCTATTCCCTCCTGTCCTTATCGCCATGGATTCTCAGTTTCATCGGCACGCTGCTGTATCAGCCAGCGAAAAAGAAGAAACTCGAACAGCGGGTGCAGAACAGTGTTCGGGGAGGCGATAATTTGAGCACGTTGAGCAAACCCCTGTCCGGAAAAGAGGTCAAACACTCGCAGATGGTGATGGCGAACGTCGTCATGTCACCAAGCTGGGTCCAACTCTTCATCGGTTTCTTCATCTCAATCTTCGGAGGAGAAATTCGCGTCTTCACCAAAGTGGTTGATTGGGCGCGTTGCGAGGCACAACAACGCCTACGTGAAAGCGTCGCTGCAGCCGGATTCGATGAACTCATCAACATGCGATTGGAAACCACCATGCTCACACGGGCGAGGCGCGGCGAAGACAAAACATCCGGCGTTGAAATTCTCGCATACGGAACGGCAATCAAGTATTGAGTATCTCGCACAACCCTGCAAAAAGGCACTTACCATCGTTGTCGACCCTTAGGGCTATGACTGATGGCGCGAAGGCACAGGTATGGCCTTGGATTCCGACATACTGTGGTTTTTCGGATTGGGGCTATGGTCAGCAGTTGTTGTCCTCGCGATTAAACCGCTGTACGATGTCTTCGTGCGGCGGGGATGTGATCACATGGTCGCGGTGTATTACAACCGCAAGGTAGCACACATGCTTGCTGGTGGCGTGCCCATTGTACTGTCGCCACTGGTGTTTTCAACCCCATTTTGGACACTGATTGGAGGCGTCGTTGGAGCGGCTGTTTTGACAACTACCCATATCACGGACCGGCGATTGTGGTGGATGCAGACCGAGCAGAACATGAACGATGCAACGTTCGCACTCATGCTTGGAATCTCTGTCTATGCCTTGTGGACATACAGTGGTGAGCCATGGCTTTCTATCCTTCCTGCATGCTACATGGCATTTGGCGACGGTGTCACGGGAATTATTCGAAACAAAATGTTCGCAAAACGAACCAAAAGCGCATGGGGGAATCTTGGAATGGCGTGTGTTTGCCTCCCGCTTGGATGGTTTGTAGGCGCAACTTTGAGCCCAGCAATGGCCTGGTGGGGGCTAGCCTCTGGAGCAGTGGCATCGTTTGTCGAACGCTATGAATTCGGACCGATCGATGATAACGTGCTGATCGTCGTTGCATCAAGCGTGGTTCTCCTAATGGGCCTAGCATGAACTCTACAAGCGATTGGTTAACGGTCGCGTAGTGCGCGAAGTTTTTCCTGCAGTGCTGATTTCTTCGGTTGTGAAGCCGTTGCGGAGGATGAATCATTCATCCGTCGTTCCAGCATCGCACTGTCCCAGACAACCAAGCGGCCATCATCGCAACCTACGGCAAAACGATGATTGGAATTGTACGCCATGGAAGTGACCGATTGAATCTCAGAAGAGGCGAGAACGACGCCCTTACTGGCTTGGCGCATTTCGATGGTGTCGGTTTGACCCGCCCCCCGCGCAACCCAGTGCGTCTGTTCGTCACCGATATGAAAGCCGGGTGACTGAGTTGAAATTGGATCGCCCTTTGAATTCCAGCGCTCTTCACCCGAACCGTTGCAAGCGGTCAGCGTCCCGTTTTCAAGTGCAGTGACGAATCCATCACCCAGTGGTGAAAGCGATTCAACTGCGTCGGTTTGCTTCACCAATGAAGACCCTTTGAGGTCGCTGATTGTTCCATCTGCATGCCCGAAAAGTAGACTTCCCAAGGCAGGAGTTCCGCACGTGATTGGTGAGTCTGCTTGGGAGTTGTGGTGTGTGAGTTCGCCGTTCTCTTCGATACTGGAAAACCCACACTTCGGTCTGCCAAGGCCAATCCAAGGTAGACGGGCGTGCTCAACAAGAACCCAGGGCCGTTCATCCATGCGTATCGTCCATTCGAGTTCTCCGAGAAGTGAATATTTCCAAACCGCTGACTCGATGAAATCATTGTGCTCGATGTCATACACCGATGATACTGCATAGACTGCATCTTCAACGACGATCAGTGCATCAGCACTCCCTTCCAACGGGTGACTCCAGACGAGCTGTCCTGAATGATGTTCAACACAAACGATATGCAGACCAGATGTCGCTAAAATTCGCTCTCCGTGAACGACAATGGTGGTGATCCTGTCTGGAAGGGAAGCGGCCCACAGAACGTCTCCTGCTGCATTCCAACGCTTCAGAGCCCCGTCCCATCCGCCAGCCAAAATCCCCCCCTCGGCATCAACGTGCAGGGCTGATATGGATTGGTTCAGCGACCGTTCCATCCAGACAGCTGAAAGCAGGTCCATGCTCAATGGCTGTATGGACACCCCTTAACATGGACGGAGTTCATGCTTCATTGGAGTTCATTTTGAGCTTCGTTACCGGTAAGAGGAATATGCCGGCGAGGTACTGCAAAGGTCAGCAGAAAAGCGAGTATGCCAAAACAGCACGCAGTATAATAGTGGCCCATTCCGAACACTGAGAGGGCTGCAGCCGTTCGTAAAACTGGGAGTGAACCTGATTTCAACGACCAGATAGAGAACCCTGCACCAATCAATGCAATGCCCATAAAACCGAAACCGACCGTGATGTAAATGCTAGCAGCACCCGGGTCCATCAACGGATGGTCCATTTGCTCAGGCGTCATATCGATGGTTCGAATCTCGCATTCATCAGCACCGTTTGAACAAGGTTGCTCTGCGAAATCAGATTGTGCGGGGACGGTAAAATCGATGGTTGTAAAACCAATAGGTTCAATCATTGCAGGTGGTGAAAGTAAAACACGATTTGCGTACACGTCGCGGTGATTGTCACGCTCGACAATGATGTCAACCCGCGCAAGGCCGGGGTCTAATCGTTCAAATTCAAAGGCCCCTAAAGCGTCAGTGAACATCTCTGAATAGTTCCATTCTCCGCCGTCATCCCACGATACGTAGACGGTTGCGTTTTCCAGAGCATCCCCGTTGTGATCGTACACAGTACCTCGGAAAGTTGCCGTTTCATCTGGAGCCGTGGTCGAGAGACGGTAGACGAATTCATCGGGGCGAACCAAACCAGAATCCGGCGACGCATAGTCAACGCCGTTGAGAAAACCAAGAAGGCAGACGAAGAGAATGAGGGTAGCAATTGCTCGTCCCATCGGGTGCATTTCGGGGTCTGGGATGGTGAGGACCGTGCCCGTGGATGCGAACATCATCGAGCCTGAAGGCTCGGATAAGCCAGTCATCTCATCGATGTAATCCGTCGGCTTATCCTCTGGTTCGAAGGGCGGCGATGCTTCGACCATGTGAATCCCAATCCTCCGTCCTACTTCATCTCAATGCGGTCGCGTGAGCGCGCCAAGAGTTTGGCAAGCGCCTGTTCATGCATCCACACTCGCATCTCGACAATACCGTCGGGATGGTCGAGACGGTTCGCCACCAATCCTGCTTCATAGACGTCCGCAACCAACCCTTCGACAGCCCGCCCACCCTCTGGTGGGACTGGAAGCAAGAGGAGGTCAACTGGCGGGCCAAAGAGATGGAACAAAATCGCATCCTTCAGCGACTGCATACCTGCTCCGCTGTGTGAAGAGATGATGTACGGCTCAGGTAGGCCAAGCGCTGCAACCGTAGCGATGGCTTCCTCTCTTTGCGCCTCGGTGGATTGGTCCGATTTAGTGAGGACGGTGATGACGTGATGTACTGCGGAAGAATCGGGAGTTTGCCACTGGAAATCGTCATCGATTTCCTCGCCGTAAAAGCGATTGAAAATTTCATTTCTCGAGGTGAACAGTTTGCGTTCAAGTTCCTCGGGTTCATCGCTCACATCGGCCAAGACAAGGAGTAGATCGCTCTCCAATGCTTCTGCAAGCGTTGCTCGAAAGGCGTCGAGAGTCGCACTTGGGAGATGATCGATAAACCCAATCGTGTCTGCCAGTAAAACTCGGGGGCTCGCTTCCATCCGCCCAATTGTGGTTTCAAGTGTTGAAAAGAGCATGTCTTTGACCAGTACATCTTTGCCCGATAACGAAAGAAAAAGGCTGGATTTCCCTGCATTGGTATACCCTGCAAGACCCACCGTCATCGCTCCACTTCGGGAACGTTGACGACGACGTTCGGATTGTGCTGATGCGTGGCGCTTCTGCCGGCGACGCAGCTGCGTCAATTCACGATTGATGTTCACAATGCTCGCTTCTAAAGCCGTGATTCCTCCTCCACCGTACCCTGCTCGTTCACCGGTTGTATCCTGATTTGCAAGTTCGCGCAGCACAGTCCTGTCACTCTGCAACCGAGCAATTCGAACCTGCGTACGCGCTTCGATTGAAGCAGCATGTGACGTGAAAAGAGAGAGGAGTAAGCGGACCCTGTCCCATACTTCAATCTGAACTGCATCGCTCACGGCGACCAATTGACGGGGCGAGGCATTGGTGTGAAGTAAAACAAGGTCGACGTTTTGCCACGGATGGCCGGGCGTACGGGTTGACAGTTCGTCAGCGACGTCCTGCAGCCTCCCTTTGCCAAAGAAACCTCGCTGGTCTTCTCGGCCGGGTTGATGAAGCGTTTCGATGATGTCAATACCCATTGTAGCGACAAGCGAAATAAATTCTGTCGCATCGTGTTCACCGCGTAGAAGAAGAACGGCCTTCCGGCCTTGATGGTTGGTTCTGGCCTCACCTAGGGCCACTCCACCGGTTCCGGCAAGAACCGGAAACTCGCCGTCGTCCTTCGCCATGATTCTGCGACTGGGTCATCCTCATAATAGCCCACCTCCACGTAGTTCCATGGCCGAGTTACATCAAGCAACGGTCGAATGGTCCGGGGACAGGACCTTAGCAACGGTGTTTCTTGCCGCAGCCAGTCGCCCAAACTGCTCTGCTCAGATCACTGAATCCGGTGAGCAAGCGCATCTTACCGTAGTTGTTGAGCACGAGTCATTGCAAGAACTTCGCGACATTGTCGACCGTTTATTGGTTGCCTTTGCCGATATCGAAGGTGAGTGATTACAGCGCAAGGTCGAGGATGACGGGTGCGTGGTCTGAAACATCCAATCCACCTTGGCGTTCGATACGAACATCGGTCAAGCAGTCTGCTGCAACTTTGTTGAGAAGAAAGTAATCAATGCGCCAACCACGATTCAACGCTCTCGCTTGACCGCGATTCGACCACCACGAGTAAATTTTCTCTCCTTCCCCAACGTGATGTCGAAATGCATCGATCCATCCGTCGTTAAGCAGTTCGCTAAACCACGCGCGCTCGTGGGGCAGAAATCCACTTGAGCGAGCATTTCCTTTGGGATTCCAGATGTCGTCTTCTGTGTGAGCGATGTTCAAATCGCCACACACGATGACCGGGGTGTCAAGTTCCAACAGCGGTTTGAGAAATGCGCGCCACTCTTCCATCCACCCTTCTTTGAAACGTTGGCGTTCTTCTTTGTTCGAGCCACTGGGCAGATATGTGTTCACGCACGTCACGTCTCCGTGTTGCGAAACGATTACTCGTCCCTCCGTATCGCCTTTGTCGAGGGAACCGCCCATTCCAGTTTCGACTGAATCAAATCCCGGCCGAGCGAGCGTTGCAACACCGGAGTATCCCTTTTTTTCTGCAGGATGTAAATGAAGCGCGTAGCCTTCTGGCCAATTCCAATCTTTTGGAAGCTGTTCGGGCAGTGCACGAACTTCTTGCAGCATGATGATATCTGCATCAAGTGATGAAAAATAGCCGTCGATTCCTTTCCGAATCGCTGCACGAATTCCGTTCACGTTCCACGATACAAACCGCATATGCTTCGCACTGAGCGGCGGCCAATAAGTTCAACGCAGTGCTGAAGAAACCGAACGTCCGGCTTGGCGACCTGAATCGATGGCTGCATCGGCTAAGATGAAGGCACTTTCAGTCCAAGGCCCAGCGAAAAGGACGCCTTTATGTGCCGCTGCATCAACTGGTATACGACCACCTACCGTCTCGTGAAGGGTGATTTTTTCTTGTTGCGAATAGTGAATAATGTGGTCGTTCCAGCCGCTGGCACGTTGCCCGAGGAATGCCTTCAGGGCTTCGAGGCGGTGGGAAGCCGACTCATACCGAGTTTCGCCTGCATCACCTGCAAGGCCTCCCACCGATAAAGCGGAGAGATGACTGCCCCCAGGGCCGAGTAGTGGATGAATGGCGTGATAATCTAGGATCGAAAAACCGCCTTCTGCATCAACAACCGCATGACGGCCTGAAAGTGGCTTCGCATCAAGGCCGGCTTCAATGATGCTGGCGGATACGCGCTTAACTTTCGAAAACAGAGCGCCCGAGAGTTCGTCATCCAGTGACGAAAGAAGTTTACGCGCACTGACAACCCCGCACGCAAGAACAACGACATCGGTTTCAATCATCCTCCCATCACGAAGATGAACGCTCCCCTTCTCGATACGTACAACCTCTGGCCCACATTCAACAAATACGCCAACCTCGTCCAACGCAGCAGCAAGCCTTCCAACCAAACCAGCCCATCCTTCATTACAGACGAGCAGCCGTTCCTTTCGTAGGGCAAGAGCGCGTTGTTCGTTCTGTCCTCCACCCCAGGTTGAAAAAAAATCGCACGCTTTAACAAGCGGGTTGTTTGGATTGCGTTGCTTGAGTGCTCGCTTGTTGAGTACGGCTGTTGTAGTGTCATCGATCGGTCGCACAACGCCGTGACCTACTACTTCGAGACGATGGAGTTTCACCGGGGAAGTCGAAATACGAACACGGCTCAGTTTCCGAACCAAGGAATGAAGCGGACCCTTCTCAACAAACAGGTGTGGGCCATACCCCATAGCGAAACCGTCCAAATTCTGAGTTGTACCTCTACCGCCAATTCTACTCGAACGCTCGAGCAACACGACGTGGTGGCCAGCAGTGGTTGCCTCGAGTGCGCACGCAAGGCCCGCGAGCCCTGCACCAATGACCAACACTCGGACCATGCTCTCCGGTTCTTCTCCTGCATCATGAAACCATTCTCCTGTGATTTTGGGCGGCATGTTCATGGTTATTCGGCTAACACGGCAAATTACAGGTGAGATTATGGAAGAAAAACCACTCGTCATTGATGTTGTTGACAACGGCGGACAATGGACGCATCGCGAGTGGCGAATGCTGCGATACCTGAAAGTCGATACCCAAATTATCGACAATATGACGCCGGTTGAAGAGCTACGAGACGTTGATGGAATCATCTTGTCAGGTGGAGCTGCTCGAGTCGGTCTCACCGGAGAATTAGGCAATTGCGGAGCGTACCTCGAACTGGATGTTCCGATTCTTGGAATCTGTGCTGGACATCAGTTCATGGCCCGATTCTACGGTGGCGACGCTCGTGAATCGCCTGAACCAGAGTTTGGCGCTATGCAGATTGAACTGGAAAATGGCGGCGGTGTAATCTTCAACAGAACCGCACAGTCACAGACTGTGTGGGAATCGCACAACGATGAAGTCCACGAAGTCCCTGAAGGATTTTTTATCACGGCAGGCAGTGATTCATGCAGAGTTCAGGGAATGGAAAATACGCAAGGAACTCGTTTTGGCCTGCAATTTCACCCCGAAGTCAACGACTCGGAGTTCGGTAAAGAAATGTTTGAGAATTTTGTAGAAGTGTGCCGAAAAGCACGCAATGACAAGGCAAACTAGGACTGGAATTCGGTTCTTTCGATCTCATGACTTCTCCATATCGATGGTCATTTCAGTCATTCTGTACATAAATTGCGATATCTTTATGATATCACTATGATACCGC
>TARA_B100001093_G_scaffold506190_1_pt1 | contig 11053 bp, 12 predicted proteins | sample TARA_B100001093 | Tara Oceans TARA_B100001093 (sample SAMEA2623116) | marine metagenome | biome: marine biome (ENVO:00000447); feature: surface water layer (ENVO:00002042); material: "saline water (ENVO:00002010), including plankton (ENVO:xxxxxxxx)" | depth 5 m
TTTTCTGTATTTATTGCTTTCACATAGATATCTTTACCTAGAAATTTTAAATTTTTATTTCTAAGCAGAACTCCCTTTAAAAGCCCTGTTTCAGTTAGAATTTGAAATCCATTACAAATACCAAGAACCAAACAACCGTTGTTTGCTGCCTTGATTACTTCGTTTAAAATATTAGATTTAGCTGCTATAGCGCCAGATCTAAGATAGTCGCCGTAGGAAAAACCACCAGGAACAACAATCAAATCAGATTTTGGCAATTCAGAATCTTTATGCCAGACCATAGTGTTTTTAAATTGTAATTTTTCAAGTGCTATCGCTATGTCTCTATCACAATTGGACCCAGGGAAAACTATTACAGATGAATTCATCGTTAAACTTTAGATATTTCAAAATCTTCAATAATCAAGTTAACTAAAAGTTTTTTGCACATGTCTTCAATTTTATTTTTAGCTTTTTCCTCATTATTCTCATTAATTTCTAATTCAAAATATTTACCCTGTCTTAAATTTTTCAATGTATTCATGCCCATATTCTGTAATGTTTGTTCAACAACCTTACCTTGAGGATCAAGGACATCTTTTTTTAATGTAACTTTTATTGAGAATTTCAATTTATTTTTTTTTAAATTTAATAGATGCTGTTTTACCGAAATTGACTTCACTTATATTTGTTTCTTCTGGCATTATGCCAAGTCTTCTTGCCACATCTTGGTAAGCCTCTATTAAATTACCTAGATCTTTTCTAAATCTATCCTTGTCTAATTTTTTGTCTGTTTTAATATCCCACAATCTGCATGTATCAGGGCTAATTTCATCAGCAAGAATAACTTCGTTAATTTCTTTTTCTTTGTTCCAAACTCTTCCGTATTCTATTTTAAAATCTACTAGCTTAATTCCAACACCCCTAAAGATACCTTGAAGTATATCGTTAATTCTTAGTGTACTTTTATCTATAGTTTTAATCTCTTTCACATTAGCCCACTCAAAAGAATATATATGTTCTTTTGAAATCAAGGGATCTCCTAAATCATCATCTTTTAAATAATATTCTAATAAAGGTTTATCTAAAACTGTTCCTTCGGATATGCCCAACCTTTTTGTTAGAGAGCCTGTTGCAATATTTCTTACTACAAATTCTATAGGTATAATTTGAACTTGTTTAATTAGTTGTTCACGCATATTTAATCTTTTAATAAGATGAGTTTTAATTCCACACTCACCTAATGACTTTAAAAGATATTCTGATATTCTATTATTTAAAACACCTTTTCCCTCAATATTAGCTTTTTTTATAGCATTGAAAGCTGTTGCGTCATCTTTGAAATGCTGAATTACTAAATCTTTATCATTTGTTTCATAAATGATTTTTGCTTTACCCTCGTATAATTTTTTACCTTTGTTCATGGAAAATTATTTTTTTAAACTTCGTTTGAAAATTATATTAATTCTTTTTGTATGGTAACTGTAATTAAAAAGTTTTTTTAATTTATTCACAGGAAGTTTTTTGTTGATTTTTGGATCATTTGCAATATTTTCATAAAAGGAAGACCCATTATTCCACGAATGCATGGCATGTTTTTGAACTAGAGCATACGATTGTTCTCGAGTAAATCCACTTGAGGTTAATTCTATCAATACTCTTTGTGAAAAAAATAATCCATTCGTTAGATTTAGATTTTTAAGCATATTTTTTGGATAGATATTAAGATTTTTTACTATACCGTTTAATCTCACTAAAGCGAAGTCCAACGTAGTGGTGGCATCTGGGCCAATGTTTCTTTCAACAGCAGAATGAGAAATGTCTCTCTCGTGCCAAAGAGCAACATTCTCTAAAGCTGGGATTACCGCCGACCTTACCATTCTTGCTAGACCTGTTAAGTTTTCGCTTAAAATTGGATTTTTTTTATGCGGCATAGCAGAAGAGCCTTTTTGTTTTTTTCCAAAAAACTCCTCAACTTCTAAAACTTCAGTTCTTTGTAAATGTCTAATTTCTGTAGCAAATCTTTCAATCGAGCTTGCTATTATACCAAGAGTAGAAAAAAATTGTGCATGTCTATCACGAGGTATAATTTGAGTTGATATTGGCTCAACCTTTAATTTTAATTTTTTTGCAACGTAACTTTCAACTCTAGGATCTATATTTGCAAATGTTCCTACAGCACCCGATATTGCACAGGTTGAGATTTCATTAATGGAATATTCCAATCTTTTTTTGTTTCTTAAAAATTCTTGATAAAAAGTTAGCATTTTCAAACCAAAAGTTATTGGTTCAGCATGTATTCCATGGCTTCTACCAATACATAAAGTTTTTTTATGTTTAATTGCTTGTTTTTTTATAGTTGTTAATAAATTTTTAATATCATTTAAAATTATTTCTCCTGACTGTTTTAATTGTAAATTAAAGCAAGTGTCCAACACATCTGAAGATGTCATACCTTTATGAAGAAATCTTGCTTCTTTACCTGCTTTTTCAGTGATTGAAGTTAAGAAAGCAATAACATCATGTTTAACACTTTCTTCAATCTTTAAAATTCTTGAAACATTGATTCTTGCTTTTGATTTAACTTTCTTAACTACTCCTTTTGGAATTATTTTTAATTTTTCCATAGACTCAGCGGCTGCTAATTCAATATCAAGCCAAATTTTATATTTGTTTTCTTCTGCCCAAATATTTTTTAATTCTTTTCTTGAGTATCTATCAATCATATTGAGTAAGGTGGTTGATTAAATCCTTTTTTTGATAATGTGAAAACTTCGTAACCTGTTTCTGTTATACCAATAGTATGTTCAAACTGAGCCGATAATTTTTTATCTTTTGTAACCGCTGTCCATCCATCATTTAACATTTTTGTTTCATATTCGCCTTCGTTAATCATAGGTTCAATTGTAAAGATCATACCAGGCTTAAGTTTAGGACCGGATCCTTTTTTACCGTAATGTAAAATATTTGGCTCTTTGTGAAATACTTTTCCGATCCCATGTCCGCAAAAATCTCTAACTACTGTAAATCCTTCCTGTTCAACATAATTTTGAATAGTAGATCCTATATCACCTAGAGTTATATTTTTATTTAAAATGTTAATAGCCTTCATCATAGAATTATAAGTAACGTCGATTAATTTTTTTGCTTTAACTGAGACTTCACCGGCACAAAACATTCGGCTAGTATCGCCGTGCCAATTATCTTTAAAAGCCGTAACGTCAACATTAACTATATCTCCTTCCTTTAGAATTTTATTTTGAGGGATTCCGTGACAAATTACGTGATTAGGCGAGGTGCAGCATGATTTAGGAAAACCTCTATAATACAATGGAGCAGAGTAGGCATCATTGTCATTAATGAATTCATAACACAAATTATCTATTTCGTTTGTAGTTATCCCAGGTTTAATAATTTTTGCAACTTCGTCTAAAGCACCTGCTGCTATGATGCCAGCGGCGCGCGTATGTTCAAATGCTTCTTGAATATTTTCACTCATCAATACGAAATTTAATTTTGTTATTAAGTATTATTCCTTTTAAAGAAAATTTACAATCATAGCAGAGAATTTTTACATTATGTTTTATAGCATTTATTAATGCTTTTGCGTATTCAGTATCTATATCTTTTGCAATTTTAAATTTATTACAATCCTCTCTCTGAATCACAAAAAGCAAACAAGCATTAAAACCTTTTTTTTTAGCTTTAATTAATTCATTTAGATGTTTAGTGCCTCTAGACGTAACAGAGTCAGGAAACTCTGCAATTTTAGGTTCTCTCACTAGAGTCACATTTTTTACTTCTAGAAAAGTTTTCTTGTTTTTTTCCTCAAGATAAAAATCAAATCTAGTGTGTTCTCCAAAAACTTGTTCAGTTTTAATAATAGTTGTTTTATTGAAATCTTTAATTTTTTTTTTCTTTAAAGCCTCCAGAACAATTTTATTAGTTAAATGAGTATTGACACCAACTTTAGAGCGATGATCTTCTATTATCTGCAAAGTATATTTTAATTTTCTTTTTTTATTTTTAGCTTCTGTAATCCAAGACTTATTATCTTTTTTTAAGAGTCCCATCATTGAACCAGAATTTGGACAATGAGCTGTAACTGTTTTATTTTTTAGCCTTACATCAGCAAAAAAACGTTTATATCTTTTTATAAATAGTCCTGATAATAGTTTGTTTTCAAAATTCATATAATTGTAAAATGAAAAAAGCTAAAAAAAAAATTAATGCAGCCATTCTCATAATAGGTAATGAGGTTTTATCAGGAAGAACACAAGACGCAAATGTTTCATTTCTTTCTAATTGGTTAAATATTAATTGCGGTATTACTATTGAGGAAGTGAGAATAATCCCTGATATTGAAAAAAAAATAATTTTCAATGTATTGGATTTAAGTAAAAAATTTAAATATGTTTTTACGACTGGAGGCATAGGTCCTACTCATGACGACATAACATCTTCATCTATCTCTAAGGCTTTCAAAGTAAAATATGAACACAACAAAGAAGCTTATAAAATATTAGAAAAGTATTATGGAAAAAGAAATTTTAACGATGGGAGAAAAAAAATGGCTAAAATGCCTTCAGGCACTTCTTTAATCTACAATCCATCTAGTGCAGCACCTGGTTTTAAAATTAAAAATGTTTTTTGTCTACCGGGTGTTCCATCAATTTTAAAATCTATGGTTAATAATTTAAAGGTTCATCTAATTAAAGGATTAGTAACAATGAGTATGACTTTTAATTTAAGAACAGTAGAGAGTTTTATTGCTTATGATTTAGAAAAATTACAAAATAGATATAAAAAAAAAGTTGATATTGGAAGTTACCCTTTTTTTAAACTTGGAAAAGTAAGCGTAGCTATTGTACTGAGGTCACAAAATAAAAAATCAATAAAAAATTGTGAAAAAGAACTTATCAAAATTATTAAAAAAAAAAATATAAAACTAATTAAGAAATATTAAAAACATCATCTACAGTTATTTTAGTTATATCATTAGTTTTATAAAGATTTTTACTATCTAAAATTTTAATATTTTTATTTTTTGGAGAAAATTTTCTCGAACTAGTGGGTCCAAATAATGTAATCATCGGTATATTTGCAAGTGCTATCATGTGCATGACTCCATTATCGATTGTTATTGCTTTTTCAAGTCTGAGAGCTAACGCAGAAACAAGAGCAGGACATGAATATCGACTTTCAATTTCTGGTATTAGAACACTTGGTAATTTTTTTTTTATTTTGTCAATTAATTCTATTTCAGATTTTTCTATAAAAAAAACGATTTTTTTCCCAACCGATATATATCTATTTGCAAGCTCAACAAATTTTTCAATTGGCCAACTTTTTAGTCTATATGCATTACCTTGTGTTACAGAAAAACCTATATAGTTTTTATCTGGTAACAATCTTTTAGACTCATCGATTAGTTCTTTTGGCAAGGAACCAAGATCGAAATAAATTGTTTTGATTTTTGTGTCTAAGAAGGTTTCTAAATTAGATAAAATTTTTAGAGAAAAGTCATTTTCATTTTTTGAATAATTACCTTTTTTTGAAGAAAAAAAATAATTAAATGTTGTAGAAAAAAAATTCTCACAGGGTATCTGCTTTAATATTAGCGTGTTTCTTATCTTAGATTGAAGATCAATTATTAAGTCAAATTTATCAATTTTTTTATCAAAAATTTTTTTTTTGGTTCTAAATAAATGAGACCATCTGAATCCAAAATATTTTAAATCTAGATCAATTGTTTCTAAATCCAAATTAAATTCTTTTAGTTTATATTGATAGTGATTTTTGTGTGCTCCTAGATAATAAAAATTACAATTTTTAAAGTGATTTTTTATACTTAATATTAAAGTGAATAGTTGAATAGCATCCCCAAGTCCACCACCAGAATTATATAATAAGATTTTTTTCATTGAATTGATATATTTTAGAATACTAATTTACTTTCAGTATTTCACTTATTTTAAAAAAAAACTCATCTTTTGTAGGTAACTTATTCTCATCCATTTCATCTTGGATTTTTTTATAATTTTTAATTATGTGCTCCACTGTTTTAGAAAAATCTATCTTATTTCTTTTTGAAATAAAAATTCCTTTTCTATTTTTCACTACATGTGAAATCTCCTCGAATATAATGACTGGTCTTCTACGAGATAAAGACTCAATAACGACCTGTGGGTGGCCTTCAGTAAAGGACGGTAAAATCATTATATTGTGATCATCATAAATATTTATCAGAGTCTCTGTATCAAAACCATGTCCCAAAAATTCAATATTTTTTGGCAGTTCTGAAGTCTTATTTTCTGAGACAATAGATAATTTTGCATCGAGTTTTAACTCTTTAAACATTTCAATAAATTTTAATATTCCTTTTTCCGGATTTATTCTACCGACGTATAAAAATCTAATTTTGTCTAGTAATATTGGTTTTTGTTTTCTTAACCATCGATCGTCAAGTTTTGAGGGCAAAACAAGATAGCTTTTATCTTTATTATACAATCTATAATCACAAACTAGCACTCTTGAAGATGATGTAACTATTTTGAACATAATATCGTATAATTTAACAGCCCAAGATCCTAGAATATATTTATACTCCTCATGACCGCTGCTTCTTAAATAAACAAAAACTTTTTTTTTGAAAAAAAATAAAACAATAAATGAAAAAAAAGTTAATGGGTTTATTGAGATTAACAAATAATTTGCATCGGAGATCTTTAAAGTTTTTATAACTGCAAGCAAAAAAGAAATAAAATTTTTTGAGATTATTATATTTACCCCGTTAATTTTATGTTTACCTTTTTTATTTGAGTTTCTAACCAGATAATAGGTATTATTATATTTGCTTAGACCCTCAGGAATTGATTTTTCATCATGTCTTTCGCAATAAAAATTTTTGTCATACTCACAAACTTTTTCATTCGCTAAAACAATTAACGTTTTACTTTTCATTAATATATTCTTTTTTTCTTAATCGTATATTTCAATGCTTTCTTCATAGACCATTTTGGAGCCCACTTGAGAAGTTTTTTTGCTTTTTTAATATCTAGTTGAGTTTTCATAATTTCATTTTTTCTAATTAAATTTTTACTAGTAATAAATATTTTTTTATTTGTAATTTCTTGTAGTGTTTTAATAATTGATTTAATAGAGTGAGTTTTCCCACTACCTACATTAATTACTTCAAAATTATAATCTAGATTAATACATTTTATTATGGCGTCTACTAAATCATCAACAAAAATCATATCTCTTTTGATGTTTAAATTATTTACTGTAATTTCTTTTTTTTTAATTTTTTTTATCATATCGGGTACAAGCCAGTGGTTTTTTTGATTAGGACCGAAAACATTTGAAGGACGTAAAATAATTGTTTTTATTTTGTACCGTTTTGCGTAAGTTTTGCATAACTTCTCTGCCTTTTTTTTTGTCATTGCTAGCGGGTTATTTACAACTATTTTATTTTTTTCATCAGTTGGAAGCTTTTTAGTATTTCCATACATATAAGAACTTAAAAAAATTATTTTTGCGTTGTGTTTCTTACAATATTGTAAAGCAAGTTTAGTTCCAGTCACATTTGAATTGTAAAATAATTTAGGTTTTTTCCAAGACTCTGGGACAAAAGTTTTTGCAGCTAAATGCACAAGAACATTAGCCTTAGGTAGTTTTTTCCAAGTGTTATATTTAGCAATATCGCCAAAATTTTTTCCCATTTTTATTAATTTAATTTTTTTTTGAGAGAGCTTAGAAATTAAATGTTTTCCTATGAAGCCGTCAGAACCAGATATTATTACACTAAACATGCAGCAGTTTTTTTCTCATCTTTTTAAATTCTTCTATAGCCAATAAATAGTCACTTGGCCTACCAATATCCTGCCAATAACCTTTGTGATTTTTTGTTTTAACTCTTTTTTTTAACTTTAAAAGTTTAATCATAAGATTATCAAAACCAAAAAATTTTTTATTAGGAATATATTTAAGTATATTTTTGTTCAGCATATAAATGCCCATACTTACATTAAAGTCTCTTCTAGGTTTTTCTAAAAAATTAACTAAAGATTTTTCTTTATTAGTTTCTAACAATCCATAATCAATCATCTCATTTCTTAAATAAGAAGATATAGTGAATAGATTTTTTTCCTTAACGTGATGGTTGTAAAAATTACTAAAATTTAAATCTGTAAGCACATCGCCATTAAGAACTAAAAAATTTTCTGGCAAATTTTTCATTATTTTCAGCGGCCCCATAGTACCTAATGGTTTTTTTTCAAATGAATAATCTATCAAAACTTTAAACTTTGACCCGTTCCCAAAAAAAGCTTTTATTAAATTAGCCTGATGACCAACAGAAATAGTTATGTGTGTGAATCCAAAAAACTTCAATTGCTTGATTACAATTTCTAGAATTAGAAATTTCCCAATTGGCATCATTGGTTTTGGAAAAACTTTAGTATAAGGCCGTAAACGCGTGCCTTTTCCACCTGCTAAAATTATTGCTCTTTTATGCATTTTATTAAAAATAATTTATTTACTTTTTTTGTGAGCCCAGTCTATAGTTTTTTTTATACCATCTTTTAAACTGACAAGTCTTTTTAAATTAGTTATTTTAATATTTTTCTTCATATCTGGAACTCTACGAGATGGAGAACCAGGTGTAATTTCTCCTTTTTTTAATACAATATTTGATTTTAAAATATATTTAATCAATTCTGCTAGTTTATATATTTTGATTTCATCTTTTGAATTTCCTATATTAATTATTTTGTTTAATGATTTTTTATTAAAAGAAATATTTGTAATTTGATTTATCGCATCATCAATATAACAAAAAGATCTAGTATGATTGGGTGAAAAAATTTTAACATTCTTAGTCTTCTTTTTATTATCATTACTCATTTTTTTAATTAACTCAGATATTACATGCCTATAACCCATAAACGGTCCATAAACATTATGTGGTCTTAGTATTACATACTTGAGCCCAGATAATTGCAATATTTTTTCTCCTAGTAATTTTGAAAGATAATATGAGTCTCTATTAATAATATTTTTGTTTATCAAAAGATCTATGTCTTCTTCAGTAGGAATTTTAACTTTATTTTTTTCAACCAATGGCGAGTAAACTTCGCTAGAAGAAAAATAGATCAAAATGCAGTTGGGGCTATTTTTTTTAAGATTATCTATTAAATTAATTAAGGAATTAATATTATTTTTAAATGCTTTATAAGGGTTTTTGTCAATATTTTTGACACCCAAAGAAGCTGCTAAGTGAAAAGCATGTGAAAAGTTAAAGAATTTATTTTTAATTTGTGAGCTCAAATCAATTTGTTTGTAAGAAAATTTACTACTTTTTTTTAAAAAATTAAATTTTTTTTTATAAAAATTAATAGGTTCTTTATCAATTATTTGAATTGAATATTTTTTATCAACTAGACTTTTTGATAAATTGTATCCAATAAATCCAGCACCACCAGTTATTAATATTTTTTTATTAAGCATTATTACCAAGATTAAATATTTTTAATTTTTTTTTAAAACTTTTGTTTTGATTTTCATTTAGTACATTATTTAAATCAATAATAACTGTTTTTTTTGAAAAGATTTTTGAATCGAGGTTTCTATATTGTTTATGTGCCGTACAAAATAATATCAAATCAAATTTTTTTATATTATTTTTTATATCTATGTATTCACAATTTAAAAGATTAGACTTATAAAACGGATCATGAATTTTAATATTTTTATTAAAATTTAATAAATATTTTAATAAATCTACTGATGGACTATACCTGATGTCACCAACGTCATCTTTATAGGACATGCCCAGTATTAAAATTTTTGTTTTATTTGTAATATTAAAATTTTGTTTTATAAATTTTAGAGCAAATAAAGGCATTTGTTTATTTATTGACATAGATTTTTCAATTATAGGAAAAGATGTTTTTCCACCTAAAAAAAATTTACCAGAAGCACCAGCGAAAAGTGGATCCTTAGTTAAACAGTATCCTCCCACACCCAATCCTGGTCTCATTATATTGGAATGCGTTGGTCGTAATTTTATTGATTCAATAATACTATTTAGATTAATTTTCATTAAGTTTGAATATTTTGTCCATTCATCGATAAATGCGATATTGATAGCACGGTAACTATTCTCCAAAATTTTTGCAGCCTCGCATTCAGTGATTGTATCAAGCTCAAAAAGTGGAAATTTTTTAGTATTTATAAAACTGTTTAAGAACTTTTTGCATTTTAATTTTGATAGATTATTTTGTCCAGAATAACATCTGTAATTTGAAGTTATAGAATTTAAATAATTTTTACCGGGCATAACTCTTTCAAATGAGTAAGAAAAATAAATTTGATTTAAACTAATTTTTCTACCATTTAAGGCTTTTTTTAATTCTGGTAGTAATATTCTTTCACAAGTTCCTGGAGGAACAGTAGTTTCAAATAAAATTAAAGTTTTTTTTTGTATTTTATTACCAATGTCTCTTAACAATTTTTTTAAAGAGTCAAAATTTTTTGTATTCTTCTTTATTTCAAAATTTATACTTACAATAATGATATTAGCTGTTTTTAAATTTTCTAAATCTGTTCTTATCTCTAATTTATTCGAGCTGATTGTCTTATAAAAAAGTTTATTAAACTTTTTATCATTAGTATTAAAAACAAAATTTTTATTCTCTATTGATTTTTTAATTTCAATGCCTTTTTTATCGTTATTTTCAATTACATTTACATCGTATAAATATTTCCCCCCTTTTTTAAGGTTAGAAAGAATTAGAGCCATCGGTAGACCCACGTGACCAAGACCAATAATTGAAATTTTTTGTTTCTGTTGCATTGATTGTTAACTAAATAAATATTATCAAAATACTATTAACACATACAATGTAAATCAATTACTCGTTATTGTCTTTATTCACTGGAAAAAAAAGAGCCAAGGCGGATGTTAAGGAAAACTTTCCTAGACGAATTAAATTTCCTATACTATAAACCCATTGATAATACTGAACAATAACAACAAAAAGAACACAGTGCCCTCGTGGTGAAATTGGTA
>TARA_B100001093_G_scaffold18225_2_pt1 | contig 11051 bp, 13 predicted proteins | sample TARA_B100001093 | Tara Oceans TARA_B100001093 (sample SAMEA2623116) | marine metagenome | biome: marine biome (ENVO:00000447); feature: surface water layer (ENVO:00002042); material: "saline water (ENVO:00002010), including plankton (ENVO:xxxxxxxx)" | depth 5 m
TAAGCATAAATTATGATTACAAGAGCTGCCGCAACGATACCAGCGGTTAAACCTTGAGCGACTTGTCCACTGCTGGTTGGCTTAAGACGCGAATGCCATCCTCTAGAATCCACTGGGCACCTCGGCTATGTGCAGCGTCGCAAAGAGGATAAATATCGAGGTCGGGGTCTTCGATAGCAGCGAGAAAATGAAGGCTCGCATTGCCGAAATAATCGGGTTGTTCTGGCACCTCAATCTCAATTCCGTCAGGTTGCTTCTGGGTTGCGAGTCGAATTTTACCATCGTGATTGGGCTCGATTAGAAGGGTGCCCTCGCTACCGTAGAGCGTGGTGCTGTAGGAAGTCAGTTTACCGATCTGGGTCCAACTCGCCTCCGTGGTCGCAAGAGCATTAGGATAGGTCAGAACGAGAATGGCATTGTCCTCCAAGGAGAGATCTGGCTTAAAGCCAGTGCTTATCTTCGTGCCGCTAATACGAGTGGGTCGGCCGAGGAGTAATTCTGCAAGAACAGCTCCGTAACAGCAATAGTCCATATAGGCCCCCGCACCGTTCAGCTCAGCATCGTAAAGCCACTCACAGAACTGTCGCGAGCAACCCAGTTCGATCGGTCCTTGATGAGCAGCTCGGTATTTAACCTGCCAGAGTTTTCCTATTTCACCGGCCTGGGCCATAGCGATACCGTGGCGAAGTTGAGGCCACCAGGCGAATGGCCAGTTGATCATGAGGCGAACCTTGGCAGACACGGCGCTGTCATACATGCGATTTGCTCCCTCCAGATTGGAAGCCATGGGTTTCTCGACGAGGCAATGGAGCCCGCGTTCGCAGGCCATGACCGTGAGGTCCTCACTGAGCTTATTGCTGCCAAAAATGTAAACTGCGTCTAGCTCTTCATCGCTGAGAAGCTTTTCGTAGGATTGGTAGGTTTTACCGGGAAACTCTGACTGGTATCGGTTTAGCAGTTCGTGATCTGTGTCTGCGGCAGCGACCAGTTCGGCGCGACCGGTTTGCTGAAGTTCTTTAAGATTACTCCAGACGTGATCGTGATGGAGTCCGAGTATGGCGATACGGTGCATAATTCAAGAAAGACTGGTGAGTAAAAAATCGTTAAGGGAGGAGATCGTATTTCTGGTCGATAGGTATTTGGTAGGCACGAAGCGTGCCGTTCTCGACTTCTTCAATAGTGACTTTGCGCCCCGCTTGATCAGATTCGACGACAGCGAAGGCGCAGGCGAGGTCACGCAGGCCCTCATCGCCGGAGCATTCAGGTTGAGTGCCTTTTTCAATAGCGCGAAGCCAATCGAGTTGAGACAACGCAAAGTCGTTGGTCAGGCCGAGCGGGAAATGGCGCGTTTTCATTTCGGTAGAGGCGTTGGCTTCGTAGAGGGCCTTGAGAGACTGGGTCGCACCACCATCAAGAGTGATTTTGTCGCCGGTGACACGACCGTTGGTGCCGTAGAATACTGGGCCCTCTCCGAGGACGGTATTGGTGCCATGACCACCCCAACTTCCGAACATGGAACCCGCGGCCCCCGATTTGAGTTCAAAGTGAGCGTAAAACGTATCATCGGCATTGCATGAAATGGGATCAACGCGCTCCCCGTTGCGGATGAGATAGCGTGTTGGTTCCACTATCTGCGTCTTGGCGCTAACAGAAATAACTTCACTTCCTCCGATATGGCGAATCATGTCAAAGAAATGAGGGCCGAGATCAAGAGCCATACCTCCACCGTTTTCCAAGATATGTCGCCAGGGGGTCTCTGCTACAATGAGATTAGGCGCCCACCACGTGCCCATATTTCCCATCACTGCCATCTGAAGTGCTCCGGCAGGACCGCTATTGCTGAAAGCCCAGTGCTGATGCCGGACGCTTTCGACAAAGCGCAGGTTTTCGAAGACTCCAAAGGTGACGCCGGCAGCTTCGGCCTTTTCGCGCATGCGGCGCGCGCCCTCCATGGAGACAGCAAGAGGCTTCTGGGAAAGGACCGGTTTGCCCTGTCCGAAGGCAAGAGTGGCGATTTGGTGGTGAAGGCTGTGGACGGTGAAGTCGTTGATCGCATCTACTTTTCCTGAAGCAATGAGATCCCGGTAGTCCGTGTAGATTTCAACTTCCGTTTCAGGCTGAAAATCAGACAGGTACTGGTCACCGACCGCGAGTGGATCACCAGCGATCTTGGAAACAGGTTCACGCTGAGGTGGCCCATCGCCGCGCTTCACGTAGCTTTGTGCATCCTCTGCCTTTCGCGAACAAAGTGCTGTGATTTTAAAATTGTCGACTCCGGCTTCCCGCAGGATTTTGTATCCCTCGAGGTGGGCGGCGAGAATACGGCCGCAACCGACGATACCGATTCGAATCATGCCGAGAGAATAAGGGGTGCGGCAAGCTTTCCAAGAAGGAATTCTTGCCCGAAGGCAACCGATATAGCTGTGTGAATCCGGTGTGGACCCAGGGGGAGCGTCCGGTTACACTCTGGCAATTGTGCCAAATGGAAACCACCGAAGATCCCGCAGCGAAAGATGAGGTGAAGGAAGAATTTGCCCGTACTCGCATGAGCTTAATCGAGCGCCTTGCCGATTGGGAGGACCAGCGCACCTGGGATGAGTTCTACCAGACCTACTGGCGATTAATCTACAGCATCTCGACCAAGTCAGGATTGAGCCACGATGAAGCCTTTGACGTCGTTCAGGAAACGGTGCTTTCGGTGGCGAAGCAGTGGAAGAAGGGACAGAAATATGATCCTGACAAAGGCTCATTTAAGACGTGGCTGATGAATATTACCCGCTGGAGAATCGCTGATCAGTTTCGGAAGAAACAGCGTAATCCGGCAGCCAATGCTCAGGCTGGCGGGAGTCCGAATGGTGACGGGGGAAATCGCGATACTGCGACAGTGGATCGCATGGTCGGAGAAGACGGTGAAGAGGTTCTCGATCGGATGTGGGAGAACGAATGGATGGCCAACCTCTCGCAGGTTGCTATCGAACGAGTAAAGAAGTTGGTGTCACCCAAGCAGTTCCAGATCTTTGATGCCTATGTCATCAAGGAGTGGGATACTTCGCAGGTGAAAAAAGAGCTTGGTGTAAGCCAGTCGCAAGTTTACCTCGCGAAACATCGCGTTGGACGGCTCATTAAGAAAGAGATCGAATCGCTTAAGAAAGAGTTTATCTAATTATTCGCATGAGCGAATGCGCTCTTTTTCGGCTTCGCATTCCTCTTTAAAGGAAGTGATTTCGCGGGTTTTCTGGGTCTCCAGTTCCTGCAACTCGACGAAGTTGCCCTCCATGGTTGCCTTCTTGATTAGATCTGTCAGAAAGAGCTCGCGCTCTGCGGTCTTGGCCTTGAACTTTTCGTCGATGGAAGCCAGTTGCTCACGCTGTTCGTCGGTAAGCTTGATCTCTGGCTCAGACTGACTGAGCCGCTCCATGGCAAGTTCGTAGGCGCTTTTCATGGCAAAAACTATTCCTCCTCTTCAGCTGCTGGTGCTTCGTCTTTTCTTTCCTCGGCCAGTTCGGGTTTCTGAGCCTCCTCGACTCCAAATTGGAGGGCCGGGGTTGTAGCGATGATTTCAGAGATTACGTCCCAACCATTGGAGCGCTGCAGCTGAAATACATTGAGGTAGATTTTCACCACTTCCGGATTGTGCTCCTTAAGCAGCTTGTCGATCGTCGATTTGACCTTTTTGGCGTTGAGTTCTTCGGGGAGATCTTCTGCAGCTCCTTCCCCGTCGTGCTCGATGCCGATTCCGTCGAGGAACTGCACGAGGACGTCCTGATGAGCTTTCATGAGCCACAACTGCATTACCTGATCAGCAATTTCAGCGGATCCGCGAAGCTTGACGTTTTTAGCGAGCCATTCGATCTGCTCGGCTGCCGGCTTTCGTTGTATAAAGACGGGTCGCAGTTTACGATTAGAGGCGAGAGAAGAGAGGGACGCGACGTAGACCTCGCGTTGCTCGTCGCGGAGAAATTGAAAAACAGACCGGGTGGTTTCAGGGCTGATCTTTTGGAAAATTTCGAAAGCTTTCATGGTGGCAAGAGGGGGCGAGGTTGACTGAAGTAACTTCAGTAGGCATGGGGGATTGTGCCAGTAAAGTTTTGGGGTGCAAATGCAAATGTAAATTTCATGAGAGTCATAGGGTAGCACAATTGCCGGATGCGTTTATCTTCCTTTATGCCGCGTGGATACGCTCTGTTTGATCTCGACCATACCATCCTGCCTTTCGACACGCAGGCGTTGTTCTGTAATTACGTGCTGCAGCAGGAAGGCTGGCGTCGAATTTATCTGGCTTGGTTTTTGCTCAGTCTGCCACTCGCAGCGTTGAAGATCTTCAATTTGAGGATGATGAAGCGTGTTTTTATGAGCTATCTCGTCGGGATGGAAAAAGAGACCCTTGAGCGGTACGTGAAGGAGTTTCTCGAAACTGATTTCGATCAGGCTCTCTATCCCGAGGTAGTCGCGGAGGTTGAACGTCACCGGGAGGAAGGGCGGACCTTAATTTTAAACAGCGCCAGTCCCGATTTTTATCTGGCGGGGATCTCAAAGAAGCTTGGGTTCGATCATTATATCGGAACCGAAATGACGGTGGAAGATACCATGCCGATATTACCGAGGATCTTGGGCCCTAACAATAAGTGCGAGGCGAAGATCAAAGCGATGAGGGAGCGAGAGTTGATTTCTTGTGAGGCAGAAATGCTGGCCAACACGTGGGCATACTCTGATAGTTCAGCCGATATGCCGCTTCTCTCGATTGCGGAAAGCGGAGTCATGATTCATCCCGGCAATCGCCTGGCTGAGGAAGGCCTGAAGCAGGGTTGGCGAACCATGACTCCAAAGCGACCCTATAATGGAAAGTGGGGAGGTCGCTGGGCCTCAGTACTTCAGGCGATGGGCTTCTATCGACTGAAGTGATTATGAATTAATTAATAATCGATTCGCGATTAGAGGGAGATTTCGTTACAGAAAGTAGCATGCCAGAAAGCGACTCCAATTTCACTGTCAGCAGACGTTCCTGGTGGTCGTTGATAGCCGTCTTGATCGTTCAGGCGCAAAATGCGTTTAACGATAACTTTGTGAAACTGGTTCTAACGGGGCTCGCTATGGCAGTAGCGGCGGGCACGCCAGTGGGAGAGAATATTCAATATATCCTATTCGTAATGATCCCGTTGCCTTTTATTCTGCTGGCACCGATAGCAGGATACTTGTCCGACCGCTTTTCGAAGCGAGACGTGATTTTCGGCAGTTTGCTTTTCCAGCTCGTTCTCTTCGTGATGGTCACTGGTGCCGTGATAATGCGATCAGTTGAGGTCGCAATCTTTGGTTATTTCCTGTTGGCCGTTCAATCGACGATTTTCTCTCCTGCGAAGCAGGGAATTCTCAAAGAGATCGTTGGATCGGAGCGCTTGGGGTTTGCGAATGGGCTTATGTCCATGTTGACCATGGTTGGAATTCTGGGAGGTATGTTGCTGGCGGGTCGATGGTTTGACGGTCGTTTAGAGGCGTTCAATAAACTCAACGGTGTCATTCCCGAGAATGGTTGGCAGGCCGCTCTCGTTCCAATGTATTGGGTAGGCGGAGCTTGCCTCATTGCTCTGATAATCGGTTGGTTCGTGGAGAAAACACCGTCGTATCCTCGGGAAAAATTTACTCGAGGTGTCTGGGTTCGGCACTTTCTGCACCTCCGCCAATTATTTGCTCAACGCCGGCTGCGAATAGTGGCGTTGTTTATCACCTCCTATTGGTTTGTGGCAAACTACATGGGCGTCATTTTCGTAAATTTCGCGAAGGAGCTTTATCCTGATGCCGGCGAAGCCGGTCGGATGGAGGCGACTGCGGAGATGCTCACCTGGGTTGGTGGTGGCTTAATTGTGGGAAGCACAATCGTGTCGCTTCTCTCTCGCAAAAAGATTCGTTTACCGGTTGCCCCTTTTGGTGGGTTCGGCATGGCGTTAGCATTGGTCGGTGCTGGTTTATATCCGCCGGGGTCGTTGTTGTGGAATTTGAGCCTCAGCCTTATGGGATTTGCTAGTGGTTTTTACGTGGTCCCCTTGAATGCTTGGTTGCAGGACTTGGCGGAAGAAGAACGCCGTGCGCGAATCATTTCCGCGCTGAACTTGATGGCCTCTTTCTCTGGCGTCGTTGCCGTGATGGTGGGTTTCACCCTCGATAAGATTTCGGTAGACCCTTCCGGTCAGATCCTTGTGATGGTTCCTTTCTTGATCTTGGTCGGGGTGATCCTCTTACGCTTCCTTAAAACTGATATTTCCGATTCAAAATGACGTGGTTGGCACAATGGTCTTTAAAGATTCTTCTACTGCCTTGGGTGAAGTTTTTCTACCGGCTCCGTCGGTTTGGTGTCGTTAATGTGCCGAAGAAGGGAGGAGTGCTTCTGCTCGGGAATCATGTGAGCTATATCGATTCTTTTGTCCTTTACCTGACATCTCCCCGTCCAATCCGCTTTGTGGTGTTGGCAAGATATACCCAAATGAAGGCAATTGGGTGGTTTCTAAAGATGTTTGGAGTTATCCCAATTCAACCGAGTCAAGCCAAGAAAGCGATTACTGACTGCATTGATGCGTTGAAGGCAGGAGACATGGTGTGTCTCTTCCCCGAAGGTGGATTGACCCGCCTCGGAGTCGTTGACGAATTTAAGAAGGGTTTTGAAATCATTGCCCGCAAATCGGATTGTCAGGTGGTGCCAGTTTATATGGATGGCTTGTGGAACTCGATTTTCTCATTCGAGCGGGGGCGCTTTTTCAGTAAACGACCCCATGGGCTGTTCTGTCCCTTACAGGTGGCATACGGGCCAGCTGTGTCGGCAAATGAAGCAAATACGGAATCGATTCGTGAAGCGGTCATGGCTCAATCAGTCGAAGCTTTTGCCAAGCGACGTGATTTTGAACTTCCACTGGAGAAAGCAGTCATCCGATCGTTGAAGAAAAATAAGGGAAAACCCCTTTTCGTAGAGTATGGCAAGAAAGGGCCAAGAGTATGGACGCGATCCCAAACCCTGGGAATGGCGACTGCAATTTCGAGGCGGTGGATAAATCATCGACCCGACGAGAGTGATTTTGTCGGGGTAATGCTGCCGCCCGGTCCAATGAACGCCGTGATCAATCTAGGGTTATTTCTCGCAGGTAAGACCCCGGTAAATCTTCCTTTCACGATCGATCAGGAAGAGTTGAAAAAAACGGCGCACTCGATCAAGCCGCTCGGGATGAAAACAGTTATCACCTCCCGGGCATTCATTCCGCACCTGATAGATTTCTGGGAAGGGGACGTAGGCTCCTTTATCGACATGAAATCACTGGCTTCCATTCAGGGGTCTCCGATGGGTTTGATGGAAAGACTGAGGGCGAAAATAGAACCGGCGTGGGTGACCTGCTGGCGGCTCGATCTGAACAACCGCGAATTCAGTCGCCAAGCAGTTGGATTAGTTCCTGTAGCGGGGGAATCTCCAATTCTCCTCTCGTCCGCTAACTTGCATCGAAATGCAGTTCAGGTGGGTGCTGCTGATTTTGTCGGGCGTGATGATGTCATTTTTACTGAGGATTCGCTCTCTGTTCCCGAGGGTCTGACGCTCGCTTGCTGGACCCCATTACTCGGGAAAGGTAAGGTGGTGGCGCGATCTTTCTCTTTGCGAGAAGAAACCGGACTCCTGAAGGAGGCTTTGAACGAGCAGGAAGTTACCCTGTTGTCCGGCTCAAGGAATTTCTACGCCGGACTCGGTGAATCCGTTGGTGGAAGAATGCTCAAGTATGCTCTGCTTTTCGGTCCCGTTCTTCAAAAAGAGATCAAGCAGTGGGAGGCCAAGCTTGGAATTCCTCTGTGCCGGGCCTGGTCGAGCCACGGTAGAGTCGCTACAATGAGTCGGCCGGACCCAAATGATCCTTCGACCTCTCACCATCAAATTCAAATCGGCCGTTTACCCGGTGCGGTGGGTCGGTTTCTCCCCGGGATAGCGGTTCGAGTGAAGGGAACGGGAATCCAGATGCGCTTTGATCCCGTTTCAGACGATGAAATACAAGGGCTCTGGCTCGACGGTCCTGATCAAGCTGAGTTGGACAAACAGGGCTTTTTGAGCTTCTTAGCTGCCGGATCTGACCCTCCGGAACGGGCAAAAAAAAGTCCTTGAATCGTTTTAAAAAAAACCGCTTGCCGATCCGACGGACTGGTGGCAAATTTCCCGCCCTCAAAGCAGATCAGAACGATGGCATACGCAATTTTTAAAACCGGTGGAAAACAATACCGTGTCGAATCCGGTGACAAGATCGACGTTGAAAAGCTCGACGCCGAAATCGGCGATACGGTAAAGTTCGAAGAGGTGCTGGCTTCTGGTGATGGTTCTGAAATAAAAGTAGGCGCTCCCTTCATCGACGGTGTTGCTGTGACAGCCAAGGTTGTCGAGCAGTTTCGCGACAAAAAAGTAATCGCTTTCAAGTTTAAACGCCGAAAAGGTCACCACAAAACCAAGGGGCACCGCCGTCACTTGACCCGCCTTGAGATTGTTTCCATTTAATTTCACAAATTCCCGAAGTTAGAATTTTATCATTTCGAAGTCATGGCTCATAAGAAAGGACAGGGTAGCGTTAAGAACGGTCGCGACAGCAATAGTAAGCGTCGCGGGGTGAAAAAGTTCGGTGGTGAGCAGGTTATTCCTGGCAACATTATCCTTCGCCAATGTGGCACCAAGTGGCATCCTGGAAAAAATGTTGGGATTGGGCGCGATTACACAATTTACTCACTGGTGGAAGGCAATGTGCGCTTCGACCGGAACGGCCGGCGCGTCAACGTCGATTCCGTTAGTGCTTGATTTTCGAAGCGCTGATCAAGGTCCGCGCTTTACAAGCTGGAAAGCTGGAGGCCTCCGGTGATGAACGTGGTTCTGTTCGAACCGGAAATTCCTCCGAACACAGGCAACATCGGGCGGCTGTGTCATGCCACTGGGTCTGCTCTCCATTTAATCGAGCCTTTGGGCTTTTCACTCGAGGATAAAGCACTTCGCCGTGCTGGCCTTGATTACTGGCGTGAGCTCTCACCGACCCTCTGGCCATCGTTAGAATTGTTTCTTGAATCGGTCCCGAGTGGGAATTCTGTCTACTACCTGACCACGAAGTCCGATCGTGTCTACTGGGATGCGAGATTCAAGGAAGGGGACTATCTGGTCTTTGGGCCAGAGACGCGAGGACTTCCCAAAGCTCTTTTGGAAAGTAATGTTGGGAGCTGCCTGACAATCCCTCAGGTCAAGGGGCGAAGTCTAAACCTGTCGACTGCTGTAGGAATTGTTTTGTTTGAGGGCATCCGTCAGGCTTGGGCGACGTAATTCAGTTGGCTAAAAACGTTGCTTTTGTCTTGTCACGATTTTAAAAAACGATAGGACTGTTAGCTCAAGCCGTTGGCAATTAATCTCCAACTTTGCGCCCCTATGATCGCTCCAAGACCGAATTACGGAATTACTCGTATAGACCAGCCGGAAAAGAAAAATCACGGCTTCTATGTTCGCATTACTCACCGCGGAAGAAGCACTCAGAAGTATTTTCCTGACAAATCCTCTGGTGGAAAAACCAAGGCGCTCAATGCAGCGAAAGCCTATCGTGACAAGTTGCTTGCTAAAATGCCGAAGTATAAGCAGGAAGCAGCTGCGAAAAAGAAGCGACGCATTAAGCAGTCGAACGTTACCGGGGTCACTCACGTGGTGTCCAAATCCCCGAAGGGCAAGAACTATGAGTACTGGCAGGCTGCCTGGGTGGACGGTAGGAACACTCGCAAGACTGCAAAGTTTTCAATCAGCCGTTACGGTAATGACAAGGCTCTCAATATGGCCAAGAAAGCCCGACGCGAGGGTTTGAAGGGCAAGCGTTGATTCCAGTCACGTTACTGTTTGAATAAAACATTCGTTTCCGGACGATTCTGGGGCGAATGTTTTTTTGTATCTATGGCCAAGCCCAGTTCTTTGTCTCTCGAAACCGCTGTGGAAGCACGGGATATCGTTCGAACCTTTGAGATCGGCGATAATCGTATCGAGGTTCTCAGGGGAGTGTCTCTCGAGGTTCAACACGGCGAAAAGCTGTTCCTCGTCGGTCCCTCCGGGGCAGGCAAAACGTCTCTACTCTATACCTTAGCTGGGTTGGAAAAGCCCAATCAAGGTGAAGTCCTCATTGACGGGAAATCGCTTTATCATCTCCCTCGACGTGAGCAGGCCGAAGTTCGAAATGCACGAATGGGCTATGTGTTCCAAAGCTTTTTCCTCATGCCTGAACTAACTGCTTTGGAGAACGTAATGGTTCCTGCTCTGATTCGCGGGCGCCACAGAAAAGACTGCGCCCTCGAACTCCTTGACCGCGTGGGACTCGGCGCGAGGAGTGGCCACCTGCCCAACGAACTTTCGGGTGGAGAGCAGCAGCGTGTCGCGATTGCCCGGTCTCTTATTAACGAGCCGGAGATCATCTTTGCTGATGAGCCAACTGGGAATCTCGACTCCAAAACAGGAATCGCGGTGATGGAACTACTCATGGAGTTAGCAGATGAGAGGGAGCGAACCCTGCTCGTAGTCACGCACGATAATCAGCTAGCGGAGCAGGGTGAGCGAATAGTGACGCTCGTCGATGGCAAGGTTGTGGAGTAGGGATTTTGCTCGGACGAGACATCCTAACTTGTCAGGGTTGGTGTCACGAGCGCGACGGAGCGGGTGGTGCTGAAGCTGCTCGTGAAGTTTACTTAGGATTCGAAGACCCATCCTGCTGGAAGATGAGGCGTGAAGAGTAGTTGCCACCGCCGATAGATCATATTGGAGGGGAAGCGACGAGAGATCTAATGCGTCGCGCACTTCTATCGAGTGAAGACGGTAATCGCATGTGACCCCACATGTCAGGACGCATGCCCTTTTATAGAGAGGACATCTCGGAGCGATTGATTAAAGCGTTTGAAAAAGCCAAGCCACTTTTAGGCGGGAACTCGAAGTGAGGGGATTAACTTTTGAAACCGCGGTCGTCAATGAGTGCCCCGTATTCCCCGTCGGCTGCTTCTGTCGCAAGGGTGTCGCATCGCTCATTCATCTCATG
>TARA_B100001093_G_scaffold112723_1_pt1 | contig 11034 bp, 6 predicted proteins | sample TARA_B100001093 | Tara Oceans TARA_B100001093 (sample SAMEA2623116) | marine metagenome | biome: marine biome (ENVO:00000447); feature: surface water layer (ENVO:00002042); material: "saline water (ENVO:00002010), including plankton (ENVO:xxxxxxxx)" | depth 5 m
TTGAATTTAAGATTAAATGAACTAATACCTGAAACAGTTGCAAAAATATTTTTAAAAATTTTATTACTGTCCGCAAACCTACTATTACTAAATTTTAACTCTGCGGATAATTTTTTTAAATTAAATTTTTGTTTGAAATCATATTCTAAATTGAGATTTATATCATTTAAACTACCAGCTCTGAACTTTTCATTGTAACTCTCATAAAAGTCTAAGTTTATAAATTGGTTATAAAAATTTAGATGATTTTTTAAATGTTTTTTAACATTTTTGATTGATAGTTTTTGTGCGCTAACATTTACAAATCCTACTTTTTCTTTGAGATCAATTTCTCCAGAACTAAGTAATTTATTATTAATAAAAATTTCATCAAACTTTAAAATATTATCTTTTGAATTCCAGGAAAAATTTCCATCAAAATTATTACTTAATAGCTTTCCATTGAATTTTTTATTTATAATTAAATTAGAGTTTTTAGATGAATAATTTACATTACTTAATTTAAAATTCTTATCAGTAAGAAAGCTATAATTCCCATTTAAATTAATTGAAATTTTTTGATTAAAAAAATTTAAAGAATTTATTATTTCCTTATCTAAAATTTTTTCAGGATTAAAATTGTTAATTTTTCCTATAAAGAAATTGGAGTCTTTTTTTAAAATAGCCTTTAGAGAAAACTCTAACTTATTTTTTTCTTGGCATTGCATATTTAATTTACGTTCTTTGTCTATGTACCTTGAAATAAAAACATTTTGACAATTGACTACATAAATTAGTTCTTTAATTGGGCTTCTGTTATCACTAATTTTTAGTTGAATATTACCAACAGTAATTTCTTTTTCTAAAATATTAGCAATCGATTTATTTTTATTTACATCATTTTGATTAACTACCGAAAAAATTTTGATTAAAGGACCAAGTGTTATCTTATCTTTTTGAAATTGGGCGTTTAAAGTTAAATTTTTGAAATTGAGGTTGTCAAAGTAAATACCATCATCACTAAATATATTTTTAATAAGGCTCTTGTAATTAAATCCTATCTCAACAAACCCTATTTCTGACTTGCTGTTATTTGTAATTGAATTTATATCAATATTATTTAGCCTTAAATGTATAATGTTAGGCAATTTAGGCTTTAAGAATTCTATGTTTTCAATTTGTATTGCAATGTCATCATTATTAATTTTGTTTGAAAGGTAGTTTTCAAGTTTTTTATTAATAAAATGCGTGATATTTAATTTACTTACAATAAAGTTTCTAGATTGTTCAGAATAGACAAATATTATTGACAAGGAAACCAGAGCTAAAGAAATGAAAATAAAAAATGATATAAGAGTTTTTTTTAACATTTATGCTCTTTGCTAAATAAATCTAACAAACTTTGTTGATATATTATGATGAATTAATATAGACTAATAAGTAAATAAATACTAATTTTTAGAGAATTAAAATGTTGCAAATTAATGATCAAATTCCAAATTTTGAAATTTTAACTGACAAAGATCCTTTTAAAGTACCAGATTATCTTGGCAAAAAAATAGTCATATTCTTTTTTCCTAGAGCAGATACTTCAGGATGTACTGCTGAATCTATTGCTTTTACAAATTTGCAAGGAGATTTTGATAAATTAAATTGTGTAGTTATTGGTATTTCAAAAGATAATCCCAAAAAACAGTCTAAATTTAGAGAAAAATATAATCTCACCTGCCAACTTGGTGCTGATTTTGAGAATAATATTTGTGAACAATTTGGAGTTTGGGTAGAAAAATCAATGTATGGAAAAAAATACATGGGTATACAGAGATCTACTTTTTTATGTGATGAAAAAGGAACTATTAAAAAGGTTTGGGAGAAAGTTAAGGTTCCAGGACATGCAGATGAAGTGTTACAAGCTGTTAAAGATTTAAATAATTCTTAATTTACCTTTTCATTCCAACTTTAAGAGCTAGTGCAGACTCTAAAAATAAATCAATGTTTCCGTCTAATACAGATTGGGTATTTCCAACTTCAACATTTGTACGAAGGTCCTTGACCATTTGGTAGGGATGTAACACGTAAGATCTTATCTGACTACCCCAACCTATTTCTCCTTTTTCATTTGCATTTTGAGTGTTTTTTTCTTCTCTTTTTTTAAGTTCAATTTCGTATAATTTTGCTTTAAGCATAGACATGGCTTGAGCTCTATTTCTATGCTGAGATCTATCATTTTGGCATTGAACAACAGTATTTGTAGGTATATGAGTTATCCTTATTGCGGAATCTGTCTTATTAACATGCTGCCCTCCTGCACCAGATGCACGATATGTATCAATTCTTAAATCTTTATCTTCTATTTCAATATCTATCTCATCACTTATTTGCGGGAAAACCCATATTGAGGCAAAGCTTGTATGCCTCCTAGAAGAAGAATCAAATGGTGAAATACGAACTAATCTATGTACTCCTGACTCAGATTTGCTCCATCCATAAGCATTAAAACCTTCTAATAATAAAGTACAAGATTTTATACCAGCCTCATCTCCAGAGCTTTCTTCAACGTAAGACAATTTAAAACCTTTTTTTTCAGCCCATCTTAAATACATTCTTTGTAACATTAACGCCCAATCTTGAGCTTCTGTACCTCCTGCTCCTGCATGTATTTCAAGATATGCATTATTTGAATCAGCTTCTCCAGATAACAAACTCTCAATTTGAAGTTTTTCACATTTAACTACAAGACTATCTATGTTCGAAATAGTTTCATTTAAAAAAGATTTATCATTTTCTTCCTCTGCTAAACCTATAAGTTCAAACAAATTAATTTTTTCATTTTCAATATTTTTTATGCTTTCAATTGTTTTTTCAAGATTTGTTTTATCTTTCATTATAGATTGAGCTTTTGAAGCATCATTCCAAAAATCTGGTTTTTCTATTAGTTGATTTAATTCAATAATTCGGTTTATAGAAGTGTCCCAATTCAAATGTTTTTTCAGTGTTTTTATGATATTATCTATCTCATTAAATTTTAATTGAATTTCAGACTGCATTTTTAATTATCCAATAATTTAATATAGAGGGGACAAGTTCTTGATCGTTTTTTTTGAGCTTCCAAAACCACTATTATTAATATCATAACTAATATTAGGTTTTTGACCAGTTTTAAAAGCCTCCAAAATACTGGATTTGTTTTTCAAATTGGCTTGAGTACCAGAGTTTAAATCGACTGAAATCAGTTTAATTCCTGAAGGTCTTCTAAAAGGTATGTCAGGCATATTTTCGAGTGCTTTACTCATAAAATCTTTGAAAATAGGTGCAGCTACTGAGCTGCCTGTTTCCTTCAAGCCAAGAGGTTTCGGGTTATCAAAACCCACATAAACGCCTACAACTAAGTCACTTGAAAACCCAATAAACCATGCATCTGTGTTTGAATTTGTGGTACCAGTTTTCCCAGCTAAGTTTTTTCCAAGTGATTTTATTATTATTCCAGTACCCCTATCTACTGCTCCTTTAAGCATAGATACCATCTGGTAAGCAGAACCAGCTGAAACAATTTTATCTCTTTCATCCTTCATTGCTAATTTAGGAAGTTCATTAACTTTGATTTTACTTCCGTTACAATCTTTACATTTACGTTCATCATGTTTGAAGATAGTCCTTCCCCTTCTATCTTGAACACGGTCAATCAGGGTGGGTAATATTTTCTTTCCTCCATTAACAATCATGCCGTAAGCATTAGTTAAGCTTAATAGATCAGTTTCTCCTGCACCAAGAGACATAGATAAGAATGGAGGAAGATTTTTACTAATACCAAACCTTAACGCATAGTCTTGAATTATATTTTTAGGGGTTAAGGATAAAATTAGCTTGCTGACCTCTTTCCTCTCTATATTTGTTAAGGTAACTATTTCATCAATTGTTAACTTTTGATTTATGTATTTAATTAAGTCATCCTCATTAATATTATGTTTAATCGAAAAGTCATTGATGAATTTTTGATTTAATAGTTTTTTATTTTTTTGCCTGTTAGTAATATCTTTTACTAAGTAATTTACAAAATTTATACTTTTGTTCATATTTTCAGCAATTAATGAATTTGAGTAACCTTGATCCATGTACTCTTTGACTAATTCTTCTTCTTCAATGAGTTTGATAGCTAGCCTAGCTGTCATTAGATTTCTAGATTTTTCTATACCAAGCCTTATTGGACTTGGACCATAAAACTTCTTGGTGTAATTGGCAGGTTTCCATTTTGGACAACCAGAGCACTGCTCATAAGCTAACGCAGCATCAAGAATTAGTTCGGTTGGCTTGTAAAATCTTTCAAGGCCAGCAAGGTAAACAAAAGGTTTAAATGCAGATCCTGGTTGGCGCTTAGCTTGTGTTGCTCTGTTATATTTACTATTTTCAAAATTGTATCCACCACTCATTGCCAAAACTCTACCATTATTTGGATCAAGAACGACAATAGCACCGTTTACGTTAGGTATTTGTGATAATGAATAAAACTCACCTTCTTTAGAAAAGTTTTGTTTAATAACTATCACATCGCCTACATTTAAAAATTGGTTAAAATTCTTATACTTAGGAGCTGTAAAAAAATTTAATTTATTATTTTTGTCCTTTTGAATATTCTGTGGTCTTACCCAAGAAGCATTTTTAAAATCTATTGTTTTAACCTGACCATCAACTAGTAAAACTTTTATAGAATTTTTTTGTACTTCTTTTACAACCACAATTTTTCTTCCTAAAGGTAATTGTGTTTGATTTTCTTTTAGATATTGAACAATTTGATTTTTAGGAAGTATTGATAAATCTAGATTATGAATTGGCCCTCTCCAGCCCTGTCTTTTATCTAATTTTTCTAAGCCATTAATTAGAGCATTATCAGCGTAGAATTGTATTTTCGGGTCAAGGGTTGTTCTAACTGAATAGCCATTAGTATATATTTTTAGACCAATTTGTTTGTTCTGCACAAGCAGCCGTCTAACTTCTTCGGTAAAATAAGGGGCATAGCCTTTATCAATGCCACTCGAATTACGAATATTTAAGGGCTTCAAACTCTCCCTTTCTTGAATATTATTGTCAATGAAACCATTTTTTTTCATTTGGGACAAAACCCAATTTCTTCTTTCAAGAGCTTTGTTATATTTTTTTATTGGATGATAATTATTAGGAGCTTTTGGCAAAGCAGCAAGAAAAGCAACTTCTGCAAGATCAAGATTGTCTAAACTTTTATCAAAATAATTTAACGCAGCAGCTGCCACACCATAAGATCCAAAACCTAAATAAATCTCATTTAAATATAATTCGAGTATTTGATTTTTTGAAAAAGCTCTTTCTATCCGAATTGAAAGTATTGCTTCTTTAATTTTTCTTTCAAAAGAAACCTCAGAGGTTAATAAAAAGTTTTTTGCTACTTGTTGAGTTATAGTTGAAGCTCCTATGAGCCTTTTCTGTGAGCCTATATTTTTTATGTTTGTTACCACTGCCCTTAAAGTAGCTTTTAAATCTAAACCAAAATGCTTATAAAAATCTTTATCCTCAGCAGAAATAAATGCATTAATTAATTTTTTGGGAATTACATTTACAGGGACAAAAATTCTCTTTTCGGTCGCATACTCTGCTAATAAAGCACCATTTCCTGCATGAATTCTTGTGACTACTTTAGGGTTATATTTTGACAGCTCCTGATAATCTGGCAAATCTTTTCCATAGAACCATAAAATATAAAAAAAAACCAATATTCCAGATAAAAATATTAGAAACATTGATGTAATCAAGTAGGCTAGAAATTTCATTTTATTATATTAAAATATAAATTAGACAATTTTAGGACATTTTTTATTTAAAACTCTTGAAATAATCTTCGATTGCATTGGTTAAACCATCTGTTAATTCATTAAGATAATGCCTATTCAAAAGTCTTTTTTCTTCGCTTTTGTTAGATAAAAAACCTATTTCTACAAGTATTGAGGGAATATCATATGATTTTAATACAGCAAAACCAGCAAATCTATGACCTCTATTCACAGTCAGTTTAGTTTTTTCCAAATTCATCAAAATTTTTCTCGCTAAAAATGAGCTTTCATTCATAGCTTCTCTTTGAAACATTTTAATTAAAGATCCATAAATTAATGGATCATTTATAACGTTTTTATTACCAAGTATATTATCTACATTGTTTTCTCTTTTAGCTAACATCTCAGCTTCTTTATCTGAAGCCTTGTTTGAAAGGCTGAAAACGGAAAGCCCTTTTGCTTTTCTATTTCTACTTGAGTCTGCGTGTATGGAAATAAAAATATCAGCATTATTTTTTTTTGCTAATTTTGTTCTATGTCTTAATGGTAAATAAATGTCTTTATTACGAGATAATATTGGGGTTATTATCCTAATATTTCTTAATTTTTTAGCTAATAAGATAGAGGTTTTTAAAGTGATATCCTTTTCACGCGTTCCTAATTGCCCTATTGCCCCAGGATCTTTTCCACCATGACCTGGATCAATAAAAACTATATATTTTTGGTATGATTTATTTTTGTTAAAAATAATTGGTTTTTCTTGTGGTAAAATCTGGCTTTTTGGACTTATTTTTTTTTGTTGTTTTGATATTGTTATATTAGCATTTAATGATTCTAAATTACCGTTATTATTTTTAATTATGAACTTGGCAATTGCAAATTTAGCGGCAGTAGTTTTTTGTATTTTTATTTTTAAATTATTAATTCCATTAATATATTTTTCATAAATTATATCAGTTATAATTCCAGGTTTAGACATATCTAAAACTAATCTAGAGCCCTTTATATTTTGATGACTATACCGAATTTCTCTAATTAAATTATTTTGAAATGAATTTTTGGTAAAAGTTATGTAATCGTCAAAATCTATACGAATTCTGTATGGATCTTCAAATAATATAACCTTAAAATCATTATCAATATCATAATTAAAACAATTTATAATATCCAGGCTAATTTCACATTTAGTGTCATTAGTATTGGAAACGGTTATTTTTTTAATTAATTCTTTCGAGTAAGCCGGATTAAAATATGAAAAAATAAGTAAACAAAAAATAAAATGGATGAGTAAGTAAATAAAATTTTTCTTCAGTCTTAGCACAATTACAACTTATATTTAGATATATTTAACATCTGATACAATACAAAATAAAGTTTGTCTTGGTTTCATTAACAATATATAACTGTCAAAAGGAATTTAATTTTGTTTGATAGAAACTATACTAGGAAAAGCTCTACCAAACAAATTATTTGAGCATATAAAATGCTAAAGAATTTTTGGAATGAGTTAATATTAAAGACTGGTAATTTTAGTTTTAGGAAAGTTGTAATAGTTTAATTATTTTAATCGAACGTAGACATTTTAAGTGTAATAAATATAATTATCAAATTTAATAGTTTAGTTCTATTATTAGAACAAAAATCAGATTAATTTTTAAAGACTCATTCATAAAAAAATATGTTTTCAAAGTTATTTGAAAATCAACGTTTTGGAGATGAAGAATGAGCAAAAGATTACTAATAGATGCAAGACAATCCGAAGAAACAAGAGTTATCTCTACCACTAATAATCTTATTGATGATTTTGAGTATGAGGTCCATTCCAGAAGACAACTTAAAGGTAATATTTATTTAGCGAGAGTCACTAGAGTTGAGCCTAGCCTTCAAGCTGCCTTTGTAGAGTATGGAGGAAATAGGCAAGGGTTTTTGGCTTTTAGTGAAATTCACCCAGACTATTACCGAATACCTATTGAAGATAAAAATAAATTACTTGCCGAAGCTTCAGCTAAAACTGATGAAGAGTTAATTCCAAATGAAGATATTAATGAAGATAATATTGATGATTTTAATGAAGACGCATTTAAGAAAATCAAGAGGAATCTCTACAGAAACTATAAAATACAAGAAGTTATAGCAAGGCGTCAGATTTTATTAGTTCAAGTCGTTAAAGAAGAGCGTGGATCAAAAGGTGCTGCACTATCTACCTATATTTCAATTGCTGGTAGATATTGTGTCCTTATGCCTAATACTCCTAGAGGTGGCGGAGTTAGTAGAAAAATTGCCAATATTACTGATAGAAAAAGATTAAAAAAGGTAGTTGATGATCTAGATGTGTCACAAGGGATGGCTGTGATTGTAAGGACAGCTGGTTCTAAAAGAACTAAAACTGAAATAAAAAGAGACTACCTTAACTCAATGACTATTTGGGAAAACGTAAAAAAACTAACATTAGAATCGAATGCACCTTTTCTAATTCATGAAGAGGGTTCTTTAGTTAAAAGAGCTATTAGAGATTTATATCATAGTGATATTGACGAAGTTCTAGTTGAAGGCAGTGAAGCCTACAAGGTATGCAAAAATTATATGAAAGCGCTTATGCCTAGCCATGCTAAAAAAGTTCAACAATACTTAGATGATAAAAATCATTTATTTCAGAAATATAATCTAGATACACAATTACAAGATATTTTTAATCCCAAAGTCATATTAAAATCTGGTGGCTACATTATTATAGATCAAACTGAGGCTTTGGTTGCAGTAGACGTGAACTCTGGAAGATCAACAAGAGAAAGAACTATAGAGGACACGGCATTAAAGAATAATTTAGAGGCTGCAGAAGAATTTGCAAGACAAGCTAGGTTAAGAGATCTTTCAGGGCTCATTGTCATTGATTTTATTGATATGGAAGAAAATAAAAATCGTATCAATGTTGAAAAAAAATTGAAAGAATCAATGAAAAAGGATAGGGCAAGAATTCAAATTGGAGAAATAAGTAGTTTTGGTTTACTGGAACTATCTCGTCAGCGTCTTAGACCTTCTATAGTAGAAAACTCCTCTGAATTATGTCCTCATTGTGCTGGATCTGGAAGGGTTCAATCTATAGAAGTAAGTGCTGTTCAAGTGCTAAGAGGGATTGAAGAGGAAGGAGCATCTGATGATGTTATTGAAGTCAAGGTTTCTGCTCACTCAGATATTGTTTTACATATTTTAAACAAAAAAAGATCTCAACTAAATGAGATTGAAAGTAGATATAAAATTATAATAGATTTCATTCATGATAATACAATAATTCCTCCTTTAAAAAAGATAGAAGCTATTAAAAAATCTACCCCTAAACAACCACCTCAACCGCAACCTCAAGAAAAATCTCAGAATAATAATCTTGAAAATGATGAAAAACAAAACAAAAGAAGAAGAAATAAGAAATCAACAAAAAGAAGAAGAAATTCAGATCTAGAAAATACTTCACCTCAAAGCTCTGAAGCTGTTATTAAAAATGATCATGAGCTAATTAAGAATGATGATAACAAAAACAAAAATACCAAAAATGAAAAAACCGATGTCAATAAAGAAACTGAAAAGCCTGTAAAAACTAAAACGGAGAAGAAAACAACCAAGAAGGTAAAAAAGTCTAAAAAAATTAATAAAAATGAAGAAGAATTACAAGTCATAGAGAAAAATAGTAGTGCTAAAGAAAAAAATGATATTCTTGATGTTAGGGAAATAAAGTCATCTGCTCCTATTGAAGTTGTTACAATTGAGGACAAAGTAACAAAAGAAAAACCTAAGAAAAAAGGTTGGTGGTCAAAATAAAATTAATAATTTCCATTTTTTTAGTAATTTTTTCATGTAATGCTTACTCTGCTCAAAAAAATATAATTATTAGAGACGCAGAAATTGAACATTTCTTGTATAAAGTAATATTAACTGTCAGCGATGGCTATTTTAGAAATACTCAACCTTTCCAACCAGTTTTAATTTCCAATAATGAATACAATGCATTTGTAACTGGATCGAATAAAATCTTTATTAATACCGGGTTAATCAATAAGTCAAAATCTATAAATGAAATTCAAGGTGTTTTAGCCCATGAAATCGGGCATTTAATTTTAAACCATAGTTCTTCTAGATCTATAAACACATCTAATTTATCCAAATATTCAAAATTTGCTACTATTGCTGGTATAGCTCTATCTGCAGGTGGAAAATTAGATTCAAATTCTGCTCTTGGTTTAATTTTAGGAACCCAAGATATTGCGATCAAATCAGCTTTTCAATTTTCACGCATTCAAGAACAGCAAGCTGACAAATATGCATTAGATACTTTTAGAAAAAAAAAAATATCATTAACAGGTCTGGAAAACTTATTATTAAGGTTAAGTCAACGTGAGGTTTCTACAAATAATTCTGTCGTAGGATATTATAGATCACATCCATTTTCCAAACAAAGATTGGAGCAGTTAAAAAAATATAAATCTAGTAAATATATTTCTAATAAAAAAAATGAAGATATATACATAAATAATTTTAATATTTCACTGGATTATATAAAAAATAAGATTAGAGCTTATGGAAGTGATCCCTTTGAGATCTTAAATAAAAAAGATGATAATAATATCTTCTTTGCTAATTATTCTCACATTATAGCATATAAAAAAACTGGTGAATATAAACTTGCTATGGATACATTAAAAGTATTACAGAATAAATATCCTGATTATCCTTTCTACCAAGAACTAGCTGGTGATATTTACTTTTCTAAAGGGAGCTATAACAAATCTATAAGAGAGTATAAAAAAGCCTTAAATAACCTTAATGAAAAGTATATATATGCTGATGATTTAATTAAATTTTCTCTAGTAAAATCTTATTTGCAAACAAATAAAGCCAAAGATTTAAGAGAATCAATACAAATCTTAGAACAAATGCTTCACAATAGTCCAAAATGGAAACTATTATGGAGATTATTAGCCAAATCATCGGGTAAATTAGGTCAAAAAGGAATTACTTATATTGCATTGGCTGAAGAATCCTTACTTAAAAAAAACTTTATTAAAGCTAAAAAGTATGTAGATTTAGCTCTCAAACAAAAAACTATAACAAATTCTTATAAACTCAGAGGTTTGGACATTCTGTCTAGAATAAAGACAAGATAAAGTTCTATTTATATATTATGAAAAAAATTATTTTAAATACACTATCTATTTTTTGTATTTTATTTATGTTTGCATTACCTTCTCATGCAAATCAAATGAGC
>TARA_B100001093_G_scaffold78542_1_pt1 | contig 11034 bp, 10 predicted proteins | sample TARA_B100001093 | Tara Oceans TARA_B100001093 (sample SAMEA2623116) | marine metagenome | biome: marine biome (ENVO:00000447); feature: surface water layer (ENVO:00002042); material: "saline water (ENVO:00002010), including plankton (ENVO:xxxxxxxx)" | depth 5 m
ACGGTCGTTACATTTGTTGAGTTGTTGGTGTTGTTGCCCGTGTTGTTACCAGTTCCATTGCCGCCGGTGTTGTTGCCAGTGCCGTTACCGCCGGTGTTGTTGCCGGTGCCGTTACCGCCAGTGCCGTTACCTGTCCCGTTATCGCCAGAATTATTGCCGGTGTTATTGCCCGAATTGTTGCCTGAATTATTGCTTGACCCGTTGGTATAATTCGCCCACCATGCCGCCAAATCAGGTTCATATTCAACATCCAAAAGAAGCGTATCTTCAACTGAACCCAGATTTTCAACCTCGACAGCAAAGGTTGCATTTGTTCCTGAGTCCATTGCCTTGAGTGCCCCACCCATGGTCGATAAATTCAGAGAGGGATGATACGATGGGCTTACCGACACATAAACCGTAATCGAACTACTGATGTTTTGGTCAGGTTCAGTCACGACAATATCGAATGAACCGCCGTCAGAAGGGAGTGCTCCTTGGTCAAGACGAACAATGATCGTTGTGTTTTTCGACCAAGTCGGGAAGACATTTTCCACGGTTTCTTCGCTCGGAATGATATCCCAAACTGTTGACAAGCCCGTTGTATCAACGGTAATGTTGTATGTTTCAATCGCCGATGCATTGTTTTCGATGTTGAGCGTGATGTTACCGGAATCACCCCCCATCAGCATGATGTGAGAGGAATCTGTGGACAAAAGAATACTCTGGTGAGCACGAGCATGCAATGCGAGTGGGGACATGCTTGCAAACAGCAACACGAGCACGAAGGCGACGGCACGAACAGGGCGAGACGACATAAGACCGAGTCAAGCCACTGATACCTACCACTTGAGTGAATCGGCCCTACGGGCCGTCAAATATTGGCTTTTTTAGTTTTGAAGTGAATGGATTCGCTCTTGGTCAATTTGCTCCCAAGGGAATGTTCCATCTTCACCAGGAACTCGGCCAAAATGACCGCCAGAAGCAGTCACTGAGTAAATCGGTTTGAGCAAGTCAAGATCACGAGCAATAGCACCCGGTCGGAAATCAAAGGTTGACTTGACCTTGCTCGCTAAATCCCGTTCTGACAAATCAGAGGTGCCAAATGTCTCAACGCGCACACTCACAGGCTCTGCGATTCCAATGACGTAGGCTAATTGAATCTCACACCGGCTTGCAAGACCTGCAGCAACAACGTGCTTTGCCGCCCATCGAGAAGCGTAAGCTGCTGAACGGTCCACTTTGGAAGGGTCTTTTCCTGAAAAGGCACCTCCACCGTGACGACCCATTCCACCATAGGTATCAACAATGATTTTTCGTCCAGTTAATCCTGCATCTGCATAAGGACCTCCAGGGTCAGCAAAACGCCCAGTTCCGTTGACAACAAGGGAATAATCGTCTTTCCTTAATTCAGCTGGAATGACGTGTTCAACGACATGTTCACGAACTTGCTGGTTAACATATGCGAGTTCTTCGGATTCTGAACCATTGAACTTGTCTTTGAGGTCTTTGTCATGCTGAATAGCAATAATCACAGTGTGAACTCGAGAGACATTACCGTCTTCATCGTATTCGACGGTCACTTGAGACTTGCCATCAGGGCGCGCCCAAGGCAGAATTCCTTGCTCTCGAACAGCTGTAAGGCGACGAGTTAAGCGTTGCGAAAGTGCTGCTGCGAGTGGGAAATAACGTCCTTTGAGTACTGAGAAGTCTTCAGTTTCTGTGCATGCATAACCAAACATCAATCCCTGATCTCCAGCACCTTGTGACAAGAGGTCTTTGTTTACACCTTGAGCGATGTACGATGATTGCGTGGTAATGTGAACTTGGACTTCGGTAAGTGTGTCGGATGTTGCATCCATTCCAATTGCGTGAGAAGTGTAACCAACACCTGCTGCCGCCTCACGTGCAACTGCTTCGTAATCTGGTGCAGCACCACTGAGTGAAACTTCACCTGCGAGAACAATCAAGCCCAATTCTTCCTTGCCCTTCACACACGTTTCAACGGCGACTCGAGCATTTGCATCGACTGCAAGGCAAGCATCAACTATGGCATCAGAAATCGTGTCACACAATTTGTCAGGGTGGCCGCGAGTAACGGATTCGGATGAAAACAAGTCTCCAGTCATGGTGTGGGCGCCAATCCACGCCTATATGAATAAACCGCCTAATTACTTAACCTATAATTCTTATAAGGAATAAATGCAGTGAAAATACGCAATTGTGACATTCAAAACCGATACCGACGAAACGAATGGTTGATGTTCTCAACCCGTCCCCCCATGACCATGACCACCTGGGTACCGACCGCATACCGAACACACACACTCGGCGAAATTCAATCAAAAGGCGCTGATTTAATTGGCCAAGAAGTCACTGTATCTGGATTCATGGAAGCAAACCGTGGGAAGGGAGCAATCTGCTTTGTCGACCTGCGAGACGGAACCGGGACTACTCAGATTTTCCTCAAAAGTGACAATGTAGGTGAAGAAGCATTGGACCTAATTCAGCGTATGACTCGAGAATCTACTCTCCAGTTCACTGGAACTGTCTCTGAAAAGAGGCCCCCAAAAGCGAAGGAAGGCGAACCAACTCCTCCTCCTGCATACGAAGTCATCGCCTCATCCGTCAACCTCATTTCCCGTGCAGTTGCGCCATTGCCTCTCGGAATTACTGATACCGTTCATGTCGCTCTCGACACCCGACTTGACAACAGATTCCTCGATTTGCGGCGCTCTCACGTTAACGCAATGTTCCATCTTCGAGGCAAGATTCTACAGTATGGTCGTGAAGCCCTCATCAATGAAGGATTTTTTGAAACCCATACGCCTAAAATTGTGGCGACGGCAACCGAAGGAGGCACTGATCTCTTCCCAATGATGTACTTTGATACGCCAGCATTCCTCAACCAATCCCCGCAACTCTTCAAGCAACTTTGCATGTCTGGTGGACTGGAAAGAGTATTCGAAATTGGACCTGCCTTCCGCGCAGAAAAGCACGACACTTATCGTCACCTGAATGAGTTCATTTCTTTTGATATTGAATGCTCATGGGCCAACGATGATGACGTTATGGGCGTGCTTGAACGAATGATTCACCACATGTGGAAATCGGTTGCAGAAGACCCAGAATCTCAACAATTCATCGAGACAATCAATGCTTACAGAGCAACTCAAGATGAAGAGCCAGTTGAAGTCATTGTCCCAGAATTGCCCTTCCCTCGACTATCGTATTGCGATGCGATAGAAACTATTCAGCGTAAAGGCGGTAAGATCGAATGGGGCGACGATATTGACGCTGAGAACTCGGACCTTTTGGCAGAAGATTTACCGCAATTTTACTTCCTTCCTCGATGGCCAATGGACCTCAAACCATTTTATATCCACCATGTTGAAGGTGAAGATGGAAGCACTGGACGACAACTGAGTAGAGGCTTTGATCTTAACTTTGGCCGTGATGAATTGACTTCCGGCGGTCAGCGAGAACATCGTATCGATGTTCTTATTGAAAACCTCAAAGAAATGGACTTGGACCCGGAAGAATTCGAATTCTATGTTGCTGGATTCCGTCATGGAGTACCTCCACATGCGGGATGGGGACTTGGCGTCGAACGTATCTTGATGAAACTCACCGGCTCAAAGAATGTTCGTGAAACGGTGTTGTTCCCACGAGACAGACGACGTGTCAGTCCGTGAACCAAGATTCGATGGAGGAGTGTTCAAGAACCTCTCTTCGTTGGACGCTCCATGCATGAACTCATCTATTTCGGGTCTCCCGGATTTGCCGAAACATCACGATTTTGTCTTGAACTCTCTGGGCTTGAATGGAAAAACACCGTGGTCGATTGGGACGGGTATATGGAACTAAAGCTGCAAGGAGAATTACCATGGGGATTCTTGCCAATCATACGAACTCCGGATGGAGTTATTGCTGAATCGAATGCGCTTCTACGCTATACTGGAGCCCTCGCTGGACTCGAACCAGAAGACCTCTTTATTCGTGCCAAAGTCGATGAGTTAGTCGAGGTTATCAATGGATGGCGAGAGGCGTTCATACCTACCTTTTCGATTGAAGACCTCGATGAAAAAATGGCTGCTCGAAAAGAATTATTTGCAGAGGACGGCAAAATGGACCGAGCGATGAAAGCAATTTCGAAAGTCTTTGAGAATTCAACGACTGGGTGGTTAGCGAATACCGAATCAATGACGATTGCCGACGTTAAAGCCTTCATCGATACGTTCAACCTTTTCTCTGGAGAATTTGACGGAGTCACTGGAGAGATGTTAGCCAATTATCCATCACTGCTCGCATTTCATGAAAAAATGTCAAACGAACCGAAAGTCAAAAAATACTACGATAATGATGACCAAGCACGTTGGATGTATCGTCCAAATGCTTTCGATGGAATCGGAACTTCACAACATATCTGAAGGTAAATCTCTCGACGAAAAACGAGTCACTGATCCGTCTTTGGAGACAAGGAACTTTTCGAAGTTCCAACGAATGTCACCACTGTTTCCACCTGCACCAGTCGACTGGCATAATTCAGTAAAAAGCGGGTGTTGATTCTCACCTTTGACATCGATTTTCGCCATAAGAGGAAAAGTCACGTTATACTTCGATGAGGTAAAATCACAAATTTCTTCATGCGTCCCCGGCTCTTGACCTCCAAACTGATTGCATGGAAAACCAACAATGGTGACATTACTGCTGGCATATGCTGCTTGCAAATCAGCGTACTGTTTGGTGAAACCGCACGAACTTGCTACATTCACAACAATCCATTGTTCAGAACCGGAGGCAGCGAGTGAACGCAAAGTTGTCTTTTCGCCGTTCATCTTCTCGATTTCAATATCCAATGGATTACTCATGATGTTGCGTTTTGATATCACGGTTTAAAATGTTGTAAGTACGAACCAAAGAGTAAGGGTGATACATGACGCCTCGCAGCATTCGACTATGGCAGTCGACCGCATGCAGTGGGGAGCAGAAGACTGGCAATTTGCAGATTTACACATGCCTGATGACCCTTCTCCTTTCCAAAAAGACGTAGGAATTCCATGCATTATGCTCATTCACGGTGGCTTTTGGAAGAAGTCGTGGACAAGCGAACTGATGAAACCTATTGCTCAAGACCTTGCTGAAGCAGGTGTAGCAGCTTGGAATATCGAATTCAAAGGATGGAGTGATGGTGATGAGGGCGTTTGGATGGATACTCTTTCGGATGTTTTACGTGCTTGGGGGCAACTTGCGCTTCTTCCGGGAATCGACATCACTCGTTCGATGGTAATGGGTCACTCCGCTGGAGGTCACCTTGCGTTAATGTTGGCTGCAAAAGCGGAGAGGAAGCCTTGGCTGGCGATTGCTCAAGCCCCGATAACAGATGTTGTTGGCGCTGACAGAGCAAAACTTTCCGATGAAGGGGATGCTGTTCGCAAATGGATTGGCTGCAGCCCAGAGGAAAATCCAACGCTATGGGACCAGTTGAATCCGATTAGCCACCCTCCTAATGCTCCGGTTTTGCTTATTCACGGCGAGCGAGATACCGATGTTCCTAAGGAACAATCCGACACATATGCACGAATTATGAAGGCAAAGGGCACGGATGTACAGAAACTGTGGTTACCCGGTGACCATTATTCAATTATTGATGTAGCAGCAGATGATTGGTTGGTCGAATTGGACACAATTCTCGACTGGCTGTGAAATACGAAAGACCCTTTGAGGAGTACCCTCTCCCCTCATCATGGACCTCCTAGGTAACGACTATCCTTACTCTACAAATGCGCTCACGGGAAAGCATGTATTGGTATGTGGTGCAAGCAAAGGCATCGGTGCTGCAACTGCTAAGATGATGGCAAAGGCTGGAGCAAATGTCACGGTAAGTGCTCGGAGTCATGATGCTCTTGTGAGTCTGTGTGAAGAATTATCAGAACTTGGTAGCGGGGAGCACAAAGCGCTCGTGCTCGATCTTGAAGAAACCGCTTCAATCAAACCCACAATTCAAACTTTAGTCGAGCAACGTGGTCCAATTCACATTTTGGTAAACAATGCCGGAGGGCCCCCTGGTGGCCCCTTACTCAGCAACTCAGTGGAAGACTTTGAAGCCCCTTTCAAGCGACATCTCCATGCCGCCCACACACTCGTACAATCATTAGCCCCAGCAATGGAAAAGATTGGTTATGGGCGTATTATTCAAATCATTTCAACATCGGTTAAAGAACCAATTCCAAACATCGGACTTTCCAATACTCTTCGTGGCGCTATGGCTTCTTGGGCAAAAAGTCTGTCCCGTGAATTAGCACCGTGCATTACCATCAACAATGTCTTACCGGGTTTCACCGATACAGAGCGGTTGGATTCTCTGGCTGCATCAATTCACGAACGAACTGGAAAGAGTCTCGATGATGTGCATGAAGGCTGGATGAGTCAAGTTCCAATTGAACGTTTGATTGACCCTCTGGAAACTGCATCTGCAATTACTTTCCTCGCACTTCCTGCGTCTGGAGGAATTCGTGGTGTGAGTTTAGCGGTCGACGGTGGCCGATTGAGAAGTATTTGATTACCTTTTGATGTCAAACCAAACTGGATAATGGTCCGATATATCACTGTCAGAAAAGGAAGTGTCGACCCCCCAAGTCCCTACGAGCCTTCCATCAAGATCGCCGTTGGTTACGATTCGGTCGTAAGCACAATAGCTGTCAGAAACGGTTGTGTCAACATTGTTTTCAATAATCCATGTGAAATTTGAATGTGCTAACGGAGAGTTGGAAAGTTCATTGGAAGACACATAGGAGCACGCCGCGTTAAAATCTCCAAGTATCACGACTTCTGATTCATTCGGATTGTTCTCAAGATAGGTGTTGACGACATGCGGTAATGCATTGATTTCGTCAATCGTTTCTTCTCCGGGCTTGGTGTGAACCGTGATGAGGCTCAGATCAAAACCGGTGCCAGTACCGTTGTTGTCAAGAACTTCAAATTGACCGATAAAGGGTTCGCGTTGGAATGAGTCATCGGCGCTGTCGTTATGGAGAGTGCCGTTTCCCATGGCTAAAAATACCGAGGTGTTGTAGTAAAATGCGTATTGCTCTTGCGAAGATTGGTCATCTTCTTGCAGACCACTTCGAGGACTGAGGAGCATGTCCCAAGGGGAAGTTGACTTGGCGTTAATAGCGTCGAGGAAATCATAGGGGACCGTTTGGTCAATGTCTTTAATTTCTTGGACAGCCACCAAATCATAGGTGAGTATGATATCAACAAGTGCGTCGACAACAGCGGGTTTACCCATCTTCGTTTCTCCGAATACTTTGATGTTGAAAGTAGCAATACGGGCAACTTCTGAACGGTTGAGTTCTGGCGCGCGAGCATCATCTGTCGTGGTATTATTTTCGATGTAAATCGTTGTAGTCTCATCTTCTCCCGGAACCAGGACATATACCACGTCTGAGTCATCTGAAAGAATAGATTGTAAAGCAATAGGAGCGAGAATAAGGATAGCGACAAGGCTTAGACCTTGTAAATAACCGCTGTAGTCACCCATAGCAAGTGGTAGACCGTTCTGGTTATCAACGTTTAACTTCATTGAAAGCCAACACATAGGTTCTTGACGCGTGGAGGGTGCGCACAGCCATGAGCAGCGAAGTCAGTCCTGAGCAGGCCCGTCGAATTCTCGACATGCTGACTGAAGGTGGTGCAATGGATGACATCAATACACCTTTGGCACTTCGCCTGACTCCATTGGCCTTGGAACTTGAAGATACGGACCTTGCTGAGCGTCTTCTTCTTCATGCCAAAACGAACGCAACTGATGACCTTGAACGGGGATGGGCAGACTTTGAAAAAATGAAGCATGAAGAGCAAGGAATAGATTCCTTTGCCGAATTAGGAGCAAACTCAGAGTTAATCGATGGAGGTGCTGCTTTGGCAGCAGCAGTCTCTCACCATGTTGCATTACTGCATTTGAGTCAAGAGGAATATGAAGAGGCTCAAACCTTTGCATCCCGTTCACTTCGACTTCGAGAAAAGATTGAAGATTTGAATGGCATTTCCTACGGACTTGCACTGCTTGAAACTTGTTCAAAGAGATTGGAAGATTATGACAACGCTTTGGTCCACGGCACACGACGTATCGAACTGGCTATGCAAATGAAAGACGAGGAGGCTCAAATCGAAGCAATGGCCGACCTTGCTCACACCCAAGCCACAATTGGAAACTTTGCTGCTTCAAAGGATCTGTATGAACAATCGCTCGACCTCTCAGTCGAACTTGAGGACCTCTCTGGACAACTTGTTGCACGTTGGGGGCTTGCTGATCTGGCTGAAATAGCCGAGGATTACGAAACGGCGATGTTACAACTCTCCGACTGCTTACATTCATTCTTGAATGTGGGCCTCCCCACACCCTTAGCAGTCCGACAGCGTATTGAAGACTTAGCCAACTTCAATTCCGCCGGTGCTGGTGAATCGGAGAAGTGACCATCTCAAATCGCCACACTCGTTATGATGTGGTTTCGTTTGGAAGGTTTGTTGACGGCCATGGAGCACGACATATTCTTCTCAATAAGTCAAACCCCGGATTCTGCGGGTTTGATACCTACCGAGCAAGAAATGTTTGCAAATTACTTTCAACAACTGGAGCGTGCAGACGAACTTGGTTTCGGAGTGGGTTGGATTGCTCAATCTCATTTATCGACAGAAATTCAAAAAATGAACTCAAAGCCTGTTGTCCCTCACTGGCAAGGAGAAGTTGGACTTTGTACTGATTTCCCTCAACTCGCTATGGAATCTTTCCGCCGAACAAAAAACATCGAAATTGGAAGTGCAGTTGTATCGATTCTCGCATCTGGCGGCCCTATTGCTCAAGCGGAAAGAATTGCCAATACGCTCCAATTGCACGGACTCAATCAAGAAGAGAATCGTAAACTCCATGTTGGGTTTTCTGCAGGAAGGTTCGAATTTATGGCCCGTCCTTACGGAATCACACCGCGTAATTCAATCGAAGAAGCGGCTTGGCCCGCACTACGAGGTCAAATATTCATGGAAGCAGGTGATATATTTCTACGACTGCTTCGAGGAGATATTCTCAACTCAGACATGACACGTTCAACAATTCTACGACGCGAAAATTTTCGAAGTGATGAAGATTGGGAAAAAGTGCAGCAGGCTGCAATTGAATTTGAAGGATTGAACGCAGCGCCCGAAGAAATTGAAATCCCAAAGCGGTATGTCTTTGAAGATTTGAAAATCATTCCTCAAAACTTTCGCAGAGAACTGTTGGAGATGGTAGCAGGAACGCACGATCCGAAAACACAAGTATTCCTCAATACGATTCTACCTGTCAAGGTATTCAATTTATCAATCACAAAACCAGAAATCATTGACGCAACTCATGAGCGAATGCGTGAATCCTTTCACCCTGATGGCGGGATTTGGGAAAGGAGAGATATGCCTCGAACTTCCTTTGTATTCCTTAATGCGGAACAGGATTTAACCTCTGAACAACAAAGCGCTGCTGCAAACGCTGAAGCTAAAGCAGCTCTTGGTGCATATTGGAATGCTTTAGAAGGAACAATTGACCCTTCCAAAGTACAAAACGCTGCTCAAAATGCTCTTATTGGAAACGTGGAAGAAGTTGCGCAACAAATTCTTGAAAGATTCCACCCCCAAGACCGGATTATGGCTTGGTTTGATTTCTTTAATCACGACTCAAATCGAGTCTGCAGGGATATGACTGCCTACATGGAGCAAGTCGTTCCACTGGTTGAAAAACAACTTGCGGAGAGGTGAAAAAGTGACAATAGAACACGACACTCCTTCGGCTGTTGAGCCGGGACGACCAGGGAGTTCACTCTACCCTGAATCTCCATTGGGAGAGCAAGTTGAAGGAATCCCAACAGGCCGTGAAGTCGCTTGGGAACCCTTAGTGGATTATCGCCGCAACGGGGTTTCAGAGACGACTATTCACGGTGCTATTGCTTGGTCCCATGGCGATGAGGTCATCCATTCATTTGGTGGAAACGTTTTGTGTTACGGACGTTCGATGATGAAACCGTTCATGCTCAAAGCCTTTACCAAAGAGTTAGAAGATACTTCTTGGGAACAAAAAGCAATTGCTGTTGCATCCCACAACGGAGATACCGAACACGTAGCTGCTGCACAATCACTTCTCTCTATGGAAGAATGGCCGCTTATGTTAACGCCATTGGATGTCCCATTGATTCAATTTGGAAGACAAGTTCGCCGGCCTCGAAGATGGTTTCACACGTGCTCTGGTGAGCACGCTGCAATCCTTCACGGTTGCCGCAAAAAAGGCTGGAATCGAGCAGGATATACGCTTCCTACCCACGAAGTGTTTGATGCCTACATGGCGGAAATACGAACCTATCTTGGAGAGGATTGGAAGCCGTTGCGAATTGCTAAAGATGGATGTGGACTTCCAACCGTATCCAATACCGTTGCAGAATTAGCACAAATTTACGCCGGTTTAGTCCGTGATAAGGACAAGGACTGGATTTGGGAATCAATGATAAGAAATCCGGACCTTGTTGGTGGATTCAATCGACTGGATTCGACCATTCTCAAAGCAGGAGGAGGCAAGGTCATTGCTAAGGAGGGAGCAGATGGATTACTGGGATTAGCCATTGAACATCCGGATTATCCGAAGGGACTTGGAATTGTAGTCAAGATTGCTCACGGCTGGAACTCCCAAGCGATGTGGTATGTAGCCCGAGCAGTGTTGGGTGTTCTTGGAATCGATTTACGAAACCCGTATCCATTGCATCGACAAAAGGCATTCATCGTTCCTGGTATCGTCCCTGAACGGTATTTGCCGAAACTCGAAAAATTGCCTACATGGGATGAGTGGGACCCAGACCAAGACCGTTGGCTGTATGATGTCGAGGTGTGAATATGCACACGGTTGGAAATTTCATCGATGGTTCCTTCCTCTCCGCTAAAAGTGGAAAGACACTGAATGACTTGAACCCAGCAACAGAAAAAATTGTGGCCACAATTCCACGTTCACAAGCCGAAGATGTGGAACGCGCCGTAACT
>TARA_B100001093_G_scaffold285723_2_pt1 | contig 11026 bp, 7 predicted proteins | sample TARA_B100001093 | Tara Oceans TARA_B100001093 (sample SAMEA2623116) | marine metagenome | biome: marine biome (ENVO:00000447); feature: surface water layer (ENVO:00002042); material: "saline water (ENVO:00002010), including plankton (ENVO:xxxxxxxx)" | depth 5 m
GTTTCCATCTCGTTTTCAAATTCGATCGCATCTACCGAAAAACCGCTCTCTTTTGCCATCAATTCAGTGAGGTCGAGAGGGAATCCATAGGTATCATATAACTTAAACGCGAAAGATCCGGACAACTGTGCCCCTTCTTCAAGATTTTCCACTTCCTTCGAAAATAAGGAAATCCCCCGATCAAGAGTCTTATTAAAAGACTCTTCTTCTGAAAGAAGAGTTTTAATAATCAATTCCTTTCTGATTTTGAGTTCGGGGAAGAATGGCCCCATCTGTTGAATCAGGGTGGGAGCAAGTAAATGAAAAAAAGGTGTCTCAAATCCAAGTGTCCTTCCATACCGGATCCCCCGTCGGAGGATTCGGCGTAAGACATAATTTCGATCGCTGTTCCCTGGAAGAATTCCGTCGGCGATAGAAAAACACAAAGCCCGAAGATGATCTCCGATCACTCGAAAGGCCACATCCATTTCTTCTTGAACATTCGCTGGTTTTCCGTCCTGTGGAAGAGTGGATTCGTATGACTTTCCGGAAAGTTCGACAAGTTTTTCAAAAATTGGAGAAAATACATCGGTGTCGTAGTTGGAAGTGGGTTTGGAGAAATCAGTGAATCCTTGGGTCGATTGAATGACTGCAGCGACCCGCTCGAAACCCATTCCAGTGTCAACATGCTGAGCAGTCAAAGGAGTAAAATCTCCGTTGCGATCGGCATTGAACTGAATGAATACAAGATTCCAGATCTCGATGCAGTGGTGGGAGTCAGCGTTAACGAGAGTGCCGAGTGACTTTCCATCCGGGCTAAGGTCAAAATGGAGTTCGCTGCATGGGCCACATGGACCGGTTTCTCCCATCATCCAAAAGTTATCCTGTTTCCCGCCATTGACGATGTGAATGGCGGGATCAAGTCCGGCTTTTTTGAAAATTGAAACCCAAAGGTCGTGGGCTTCCTGATCAAATTCAGCCGGTTCATTAGGACCGGGTTTGTAAACAGTTGCGTAAAGCCGATCGGCAGGGAATTTCCAAGTGTCGACTAATAATTCCCAGGACCATTCGATCGCCTCTTTTTTGAAGTAGTTTCCAAAAGACCAATTTCCGAGCATCTCGAAAAAAGTATGATGGTAGGTGTCAAATCCAACATCTTCGAGATCGTTATGTTTCCCGCCCGCCCGAATACATTTTTGAGTATCTGCGGCACGGGGAAAAGGGGCGTTTTGATCTCCCAAAAAATAGGGAACGAATTGATTCATTCCCGCATTAGTGAAAAGAAGGTTGGGGGATTCAGGCAATAACGGGGCAGAGGGTACAATTATGTGCTTCTTTGATTCGAAAAAATCAAGGAACGATTGTCGAATTTCCCGCGCTTTCATATATTCTTTTTATCTGGAATCATTCAGTTTGGCGATCCTCAAGGGAGGCGTTCGATGATAGCTTCGCTTATTTTTTCTGTCCCTACTGATTCCCTGCCTTGTGCAATGTCTCCGGAACGAAATCCAGATCGAATAGTTTCCTTCACAGCACTTTCGATAGAAGTTGCCTCTGTTTCCATTCCAAAACTGTATCGTAGCATCAGGGCGGCACTTAAAATTTGGGCACATGGATTAGCTAATCCCATTCCGGCAATGTCGGGAGCCGTGCCCCCGGCAGGTTCATAAAGACCGAACGGAAGATCCAAACTGTTCTTGCTTGTCCCAAGACTTGCGGAAGCAAGCATTCCAAGTGATCCGCAGATTACCGCAAGCTCATCGGAGAGAATATCACCAAACATGTTTTCAGTGACGATGACATCGAATTGATTGGGATCGCGAACAAGTTGCATGGCGGCATTATCAACATACATGTGAGAAAGTTCAATCGATGGATCTAAACGAGCGACGTATTGATCCACAACTTTTCTCCACAGGACCGAAGTTTCAAGAACATTTGCTTTGTCGACCGAGCAAATTCTTTTTTCCCGCAGGGAAGCGGCTTTCACTGCGATTTCTACTATGCGTTCGATCTCACCGGTTCTGTAAACCATTGTATCAATGGCCAGTTCTTCGCCGTTAGCAAGGGTTTGAGTACTTTTTGGCTCTCCAAAGTAGATTCCTCCGGTAAGTTCTCGAACACAGAGTACATCAATTCCCTCTGACACGATGTCCGAGCGGAGGGGAGAAATCTGAGCTAATTCGGGATAAAGATTTCCTGGTCTTAAATTGGCAAATAATTCAAACGCTTTGCGCAATGGTAGCAGAGCAGCTCTTTCCGGTTGCTGCTTTGGTGGCAAGCTCTCCCACTTTGGACCTCCAACTGAACCGAATAAAATAGCGTCAGCTTCCCGGCAAGCGGAGAGGGTTGAATCCGGTAAAGCGGATCCATGGTTATCGATTCCAATCCCACCGACATCATGGGATTCCGACTCGATCAAGAAATCGTACTTTTTGCCTAGGGCATCGAGGACATTTATGCAGGCAACCATGACTTCCGGTCCAATGCCGTCGCCAGGGAGAGTGGTAAATCGTATTTTTTTCATCAGGCAAAAGCATCCATAAGCACAGAAAGAGAGTCTGCAACGATGAAAAAACATTTGATTCTCAGCAATAGGTATGAATTGACAATTTTGTCGTTAATCACTATAAAATTTCTTTTACAGTCTAATCCTTAAAAGGGCGGGCATTGCTCGCCTTTTTTATTCTACATTTCACTTAACCTATAACACAGCCAATATCATGAGTAGCGAAATTCTCGCAGTTCTTGAATACATGGAAAAAGAAAAGGGCATCAGCCGAGAGGATATGATCGCCACGATTGAAAGCGCCGTCAAGGCTGCCGCAGAAAGAGGGGTTAACTCCTCGGGCGAAATTCGTGTCGAAATCAATCCCAAAAATGGTGAGATGCAAGCATGGACTCAGCTTGAAGTTGTTGAATCAGTTTCAGATACTGGCCGTGAAATCCACGTCGACAAAGCGAGACTTTACGCCGAAAGTCCTAAGGTTGGTGAAATGGTTGAACGTCCAATGGATCCCTCCTACCTTGGTCGTATTGCCGCTAAAACCGCTGAGCAAGCAATCAAGCAAAGACTCAGACAATTTGAAAAGGAGCACATATATGACGAATTTCGCGATCAAGTTGGAAATCTAGTCACTGGAATAGTCCGAAGAAAAGAAAGGGGAGATTTAGTGGTTGAGGTCGGCAAAGCAGAAGCACTGCTTCCCTGGCGTGAGCGGGTCCCTGGTGAAGACTGGGTTCCAGGGGAAAGAATTCGCTGCCTGCTCACTAAACTCGAGCAGCACGGTCGTGGACCAGAGTTAATTTTGAGTCGTTCCAGTCTGAATTTTGTACGCAAATTATTTGAAATGGAAGTTGCTGAAATTGCGGATGGAACCGTTACCCTTGCGGCGATGGCACGTGAACCAGGCTACCGAACAAAAGTTTGTGTAAAAAGCATTGACCCAAAAGTTGATCCGGTTGGTGCTTGTGTGGGGGCGAGAGGTTCTAGGGTAAAAAGTATTGTTCGGGAAATGAATGGAGAAAAAGTTGATATAGTTCGTTGGTTTGAAGATCCGATCGAGCAGTTAGGAGAAGCTTTAAAACCAGCAATTCCCCAAAATGTTTCTTTGGACCGAGAAAAAAGAAGAATGTATTTCGAAGTAGTCGAGGATGACCTTTCAGTTGCGATCGGAAGAAAAGGTATTAACGCCCGCCTAACCTCCAGACTTTTAGGTTGGAAGTTGGACATTGGTAAAGTGGTAGTTAAGCAAGTTGGGTTTGATGAGAGAAAAACTAAAGCAGCGGAAGCACTTACCTCAGTTGGTATAGAATTTGAAGTTGCTGATCGACTGGTTGCTTTTGGGTTGGTTAGTCCGGAAGCTTTTGAAGGAGTTACTTCAGAAGACTTGGTAGGGTTAGGTTTTGAGCCTTCGGTGGCAGATTTAATCCTCAACAAGGTTTCTGCAGGCGAAAAGCAGTCTGAGGCTGAGCCTGCCACCCAAGACTAAGATTAGTATCAAGCTAGTAGAAAATTTATGAGTGTACGAATCCACGCAATAGCCAAAGAAGTTGGAAAAACCAGTAAGGAGGTTTTGGGAATCTTGGCAGATCGGGGATACGACCTTAAAAGTGCATCTTCTACTATCGATAATATTACTGCCCAATCTATAATTGAAGAATTCACTGCCAAGGATGAGAGTAAAGTTTCGAAGAGTGTACCCAATGAGATAGAAAATACTTCCGAAAAACCTGAGATTGTTGGGGGAAAGATAAACAAAGTGCCCCTAGTCAAAAGCAAGGAGGATATTGCTCGTGAAAAGAAGGAACTGATCGAAGCTGAATTAGCAAAAGTTGCTAAGTCCGTGCCTTTGGAGGAAGCACCTAATCAAACCACTGAGACCGAGGAAAGTCCTATCGAAAATAAGAGCCCGACCATGGCTCCACCTCCGCCTCCAAGCAAGCGTGCATCTGCACCTCCACCTCCTTTAGGTGCATCTAAATCAGAAACTTTATCAGCACCTTCCAACTTAGGGAAAGACCTTGATGACTCCGATACGAATGGAGTGGTCGAAGGAAATTTAATTATTGTAAAACCACCAATCGTAGTTCGAGACTTTGCTGGATTTATTAATTTAAAACCCTTTCAACTTATTTCCGAATTAATGGAAATGGGAATCTTTGCTTCGATGAATCAAGCTATAGACGAAGAGGTTGCCAGAAGAATTGCTAAGGTGAAGGGATTTGATTTAGAAATTCGTCACCGAGGAGAAAAAGCTGAAAAAGTAGAGAAAAAGAAGGTTGTGGTTGATGAGAACGATGTAAAATTTCTTAAACCTCGATCTCCAGTTGTTTGCATCCTTGGTCATGTCGATCATGGGAAAACCACTCTTCTAGACACAATCCGGAAAGCTAATGTTGTTTCAGGAGAAGCAGGGGGCATCACTCAGCATGTAGGTGCCTATCAAATTAATCACAACGATCACAAAATCACTTTTCTTGATACTCCGGGTCATGCCGCATTTTCAAAGATTAGGGAGAGGGGTGCTAACTTGACAGATGTCGCGGTTCTTGTTGTTGCTGCAGATGATGGATTTATGCCTCAAACTGATGAAGCTTTGAAATTTGCTCAACGTGCACAAGGCACATTGATTGTTGCCATCAACAAAATCGATGCAAAAGGAGCCGACGCTGACAAGGTAAAAACTCAGATGCAAGAACGATCCATTCCTTCTGAAGATTGGGGGGGAGAGGTAGTGACAGTTCCAATTTCTGCTTTGAAAGGTGAGAATATCGAGGAATTATTGGAGATGATTCTTTTGCAGGCTGAATTGATGGAATTAAAAGCTAATCCTGATGCTAATTCCGAGGGTGTAATTGTAGAGGCTAGGCAAGAAACTGGTCGTGGTGCCACTGCCACTTTGATCGTCCAAAAAGGGACCTTAAAAGTTGGCGACATCATTCAATCCGGTTCAGTCTACTGTAAAGTGAAGGCGATGATTAACGATCAAGGCAACAAGCTAAAGGAGGCACCACCAAGTACTCCGGTTAACATACTTGGTTGGTCTGGAGTTCCCGAAGCTGGAGCTTCCTTTAAAAAATACAAAAGCGAACGAGACGCACGGAAAGAAGCAGAGAATGTCGATCATCAAAATAAAGTTACTACTTCCACCGAAGCGGATTCCGGTGGAGGTTCCGAATCAAGCGGTATCGATGCTCTCTTTGCAGCTATTTCCAAGAGTAAGGCAACTACTTACCGCGTAATTTTAAAAGCTGATGTCAGGGGGTCCCTGGAAGCTCTCGAAGGCTCATTAGAATTAATTAAAAGCGACAAAGTTTTACTTGAAGTGCTGCAAAGTGAGGTAGGTCAAGTGACGAAAAACGATGTAAAAATGGCCAACACCTCAAAAGCTGATATTTTAGGCTTCAATGTGAAACTTGAAAATGGAGTTATGGGTGAAGCAAAACATTTAGGTGTTCAGGTTTTTCAAAACAATATTATTTACGAACTCATCGACTTAGTTAAAGACAATATGGCTGATTTACTTGAGCCTGAATCTGTCGAAAAGAAGACCGGTCGTGCGGAAGTAAGACAAGTCTTTAAGGTCAGCAAGGGAAGAACGGTTGCTGGGTCGATGGTGATGGAAGGTTCAATCGGAAGAAATAAAGGTGCTCGATTATTACGTGCTGGAAAAGTTTTGACTGAAGGTAAGGTTGAAACCTTAAAGCGTTTTAAAGACGACGCTACCGAGGTGAAAGCTGGTTTTGAGTGTGGAATACGCTTGGATTCATTTGATGATTACGAAGAGGGTGATGTAATTGAAACCTTTGAGCTCGATAAGATTCGTCCCTCTTTGTAAATTTGTAGTTCCATGAGTCTTCGTTTGGCGAGGGTTAATGAGTTGATCAAGCGAGAAATCGCAAATTATATTAGCACAAAGTATCGTTCAGAAGCTGTACGCTGGACTATTACGACGGTCGAAGTGTCTCCAGATCTTAGAAACGCCACAGTTGCCTATTCCGTGATAGGGGAAGAAATTCATGCTCGAGAAGCCCAACAGTTTTTTCGAAAACATGCAGGTGAAATTCGAAAAGAGGTCAATCGTTTTGTAATCCTTAAATACTCTCCAAAGCTACAATTTGTGCGAGATTTGGGAATTGAACGTGGTAATCGTGTAATGGAAATTTTAGACGAACTGGAAAAAGAAAATGACATCGATAGTGACACCTCATGAGTCTCAATCGAGTCACTTTGTGTGACACTATGAGGCGTTTTGGCACATTTTTTATGTAAAAAAATATTTTTCCGTAAATTTTGCATTCTTAAGTATCTACGGTACAGAGATTTAGGAGATCTCACTTGTTGGGCATGAAATATGCAATAAATTGGCGTGAGTAAAATAATTGGAATTGATTTAGGTACAAGTAATTCGTGCATGGCAGTAATGGAGGGCGGAGAGCCCAAGGTTATTCCAAACTCGGAAGGAAATCGAACAACTCCCTCCATTGTTGCTTTCAGCAAAGAAGGTGAACGCTTGGTCGGGCAAGCGGCGAAGAGACAAGCGGTAACAAATCCTGCAAACACTATTTTCTCGGCAAAGAGATTTATAGGGCGCAAAATTTCCGAAATTAAAGACGAAATTTCCACGCTACCCTTTAAAGTCGTGGAAGGAAAAAATGAAGCTGCTGTTATTGAATGCGAAATAAATGGCAAGCCAGAAACCTTCATGCCTGAGCAAATTTCTTCAATGATTCTTGCTAAATTAAAGGCTGATGCCGAAGCATATTTGGGTGAACCTGTAACCAAAGCGGTAATTACCGTTCCCGCCTATTTTAACGACGATCAACGCCGTGCAACCAAGGATGCTGGTTCAATCGCGGGTCTTGAAGTTGAGAGAATAATCAACGAACCCACCGCAGCTTCACTTGCATACGGTTTAGACAAAAAAGGAGAAGAAACTATCGCCGTATATGACCTTGGTGGTGGTACATTCGACATCAGCGTACTTGAGATAGCAGAAGGTGTTTTTGAAGTAAAAGCAACCAACGGTGATACTCAGTTAGGCGGTGATAATTGGGACCAAGAAATTATTAAGTGGTTGATCGGAGAATTCAAGAACGATCAAGGGATTGATTTATCGGGCGACCCGATGGCAATGCAGCGATTGAAAGAAGAGGCAGAGAAAGCTAAAATGTCTCTCTCTTCTTCCCAATCGACTGAAATTAATCTTCCATTCATCACGGCCGACTCCTCCGGTCCCAAGCATCTAAATGTTACTCTTTCTCGAGCCAAACTGGAACAAATTTGCGACACTCTTTATTCACGCACCAAAGGTCCGTTTGAATCCTGCCTAAAAGATGCAGGACTTGATGTTGGTAATGTTGGAAATCTTGTCCTAGTCGGAGGCATGACAAGAAGTCCCAAGATTGTAGAGTTGGCCAAAGAACTGGGGGGGAAAGATCCGCATCAAGGAGTCAATCCAGATGAGGTTGTGGCTATCGGAGCAGCCGTGCAAGGGGCCGTACTACAGGGTGATGTTAATGATGTTTTACTCTTAGATGTTACTCCTTTGACTCTTGGAATAGAGACTGCCGGTGGAGTCTCAACTTCAATGATTGACCGGAATACCACAATTCCGACGAAGAAATCACAAATTTTTTCGACTGCTGCAGACAACCAACCAGCAGTTGATATTGTGGTGCTTCAAGGCGAAAGAGCGATGTCACAAGACAACAAAATACTTGGTACATTTAAATTAGACGGTATTGCATCAGCACCCCGTGGAACTCCTCAAATCGAAGTTACTTTTGACATCGATGCGAACGGGATTCTCAATGTTAATGCTAAGGACCAGGGCACTGGCAAAGACCAAAAAATTACTATCTCGGGCTCTTCCAGTATGGATGAAGCGGAGGTGGAGAGATTGAAACAGGAAGCTGAAAAGTTCGCCGACCAAGACAAAGAGAAGAAGGAATTAATCCAAGTCAGAAACGAGTTAGACTCTATGGTTTATCAATCTGAAAAACAATTAAGCGAGTTAAACGACAAAGCTCCCGAAGATTTGAAAATCAAAATCAATGATCTTCTCACAGAAACCAAAAAAGTAATTGAAAATCAGGAAAGTACACTTTCTGAACTTACTGACGCGAAGGACAAAATGCAGAAGAGTTTTGAGGAACTTGGCCAAGAGGCGATGAAGTATGCTGGTGCCGCTGCTGACACTGGAAATCAGGACACTGATGTTGATTCCGGGTCTCAGGAATCTGAATCCTCTAACACCAAGAAAAAAGACGATGATATCGTGGATGCTGATTTTGAAGTGGTCGACGAAGAAAAAGAAAAAAAATAATTTCAGACGGCTCCTCACTCGAGTACCGTCTCCAACCTCAAATCTAACCTAACAAAAAACAAAAGGAATATGAGCAAACCAAAAATCACTCCGTTGGGAGACCGCGTCTTGGTCAAGCACGTCGACGAAGACGAGCAAGTAAAAGGCGGGATCATCATCCCCGACTCTGCAAAGGAAAAGCCACAGGAAGCTGAAGTAGTAGCTCTTGGAACTGGTAAGAAAGACGAGGATGGCAATGCCATTCCCTTTCAAGTCAAAAAAGGAGATAAAGTACTCATCAGTAAATACGGTGGAACCGAAGTCAAACTCGACGATGTTGAATACCAACTCGTTCGTGAAGACGACATCCTCGGCGTCATTGTATAAGGCTCACTCGATTCAAATTATAAACAACCTAAGAAATTAAAGAAATGGCTAAGCAAATATTATTCGACGAAGCTGCTCGTAAAAAAGTTCTCAAAGGCGTAACGACTCTGGCAGATGCAGTAAGTGTTACTCTCGGACCTAAGGGTAGAAACGTCCTCATTGACAAGAAATTCGGCTCCCCAACCGTTACCAAAGACGGAGTGACTGTAGCCAAGGAAATCGAGCTTAAGGACCCCTATGAAAATATGGGAGCACAAATGGTGAGAGAAGTGGCTTCCAAGACTTCCGATCTAGCCGGTGACGGTACAACCACTGCTACTGTTTTGGCAGCTAGTGTTTATCGTGAAGGTCTCAAAAATGTTGCTGCAGGTGCAAATCCGGTTTATCTCAAGCGCGGAATTGACAAAGCGGTTGAGTCCGGAGTGGCCAAACTTCTTCGCGACAGCAAGAAAGTACAGGATCGAGAAGAAGTCCGTCAAGTTGCAACCGTCTCCGCTAACTGGGACGATGAGATTGGTGAAATTATTGCCGATGCAATGGATAAAGTCGGAAAAGATGGTACGATCACTGTTGAGGAAGCAAAAAGTATTGAGACTACTCTTGATGTTGTGGAAGGAATGCAATTCGACAAGGGTTACCTTAGTCCTTACTTCTGCACAAACAATGACACCATGGAAGCAGTCCTCGACGATTGTTTCGTTTTAATCCATGAAAAGAAGATTACCGCGTTGAACGATTTGCTTCCTCTCTTGCAAATCGTATCCAAACAGGGAAAGCCTCTCCTTATCATCGCTGAAGATGTTGAGGGGGAAGCTCTTGCTGCATTAGTTGTTAATAAACTAAGGGGCACTCTTAACGCGGTTGCTGTAAAAGCTCCTGGATTTGGCGACCGTCGTAAAGAAATGCTTCGCGACATTGCAATCTTGACTGGTGGTCGTTGCTTGACTGAAGATCTCGGCATCAAACTTGAAAATGTTCAACTCGCAGACCTTGGTAAAGCCAAGAGAATCTCTGTTGACAAAGAAAATACCGTCATCGTTGAAGGTTCCGGAAAAGCTTCTGACATACAAGGTCGGGTGAAGCAAATTCGTCGTCAAATAGATGAAACAACTTCTGACTACGATCGCGAAAAACTCCAAGAACGTCTTGCTAAATTGGCTGGTGGAGTTGCAGTTATCAATGTTGGAGCTGCCACCGAACCGGAAATGAAGGAAAAGAAAGCGCGTGTCGAAGACGCACTTCATGCCACACGAGCAGCAGTGGAAGAAGGTATTGTTCCTGGTGGTGGTGTCGCATTACTCCGTGCAGCAAATGCAATTGAGAAAGCAGCAACTACCCTCGAGGGTGACGAAGCAATTGGAGCCTCCATTGTTCGTCGTGCGATTGAGTCTCCTTTGCGCAAGCTTTGCGACAACGCCGGGGTCGAAGGATCCTTGGTTGTTCAACAAGTCTTGAAGTCCAAAGGTACAATGGGCTACAATGTTGCAACTGATTCGCATGAAGACCTCATCAAGGCCGGAGTTGTTGATCCCACTAAAGTGACCCGCACTGCCTTGCAAAACGCAGGTTCAGTGGCAGGACTTCTCTTGACTACTGATTGCATGATCACTGATATTCCAGAGGAGGAAAAACCTGCTCCTGGAGGCCATGACCATGATCATGGAATGATGTAAGGTTTTATCACCTGCTTATATTTTGAAGAGGCGTTCTCCCGGGAACGCCTCTTCTTTTTTGAATTATCACTCTTTCGAATTACTTTGGCTTTTTTTAGGTTGAACCATTAAATAAAATAAAATGATTCGTTTTTTTTTAATAGTTAACTTATTAGCCTTTGAATCGTTTGGTGCTGA
>TARA_B100001093_G_scaffold80329_1_pt1 | contig 11022 bp, 8 predicted proteins | sample TARA_B100001093 | Tara Oceans TARA_B100001093 (sample SAMEA2623116) | marine metagenome | biome: marine biome (ENVO:00000447); feature: surface water layer (ENVO:00002042); material: "saline water (ENVO:00002010), including plankton (ENVO:xxxxxxxx)" | depth 5 m
TTTTATAAAAATAGCGGCCTGCAAAATCAAAGTATCTTATATAGGGTCCTAGACACCGGTAAACCCGATGTTTTTCTTGATCCAAACAAGTTTTCAAAGGATGGAACCACATCATTAGCAGGGGTAAGTTTTTCAAAAAATGCAAGCCTAGTTGCGTATAGTATTTCCGAAGGGGGTGCAGACTGGAGAAAAGTTGTTGTTATGAATACCAAAACAAAAGAAATTGTTGGAGACACTATCAATAACGTTAAATTTTCTGCTATCAGCTGGAAATCTAATGATGGATTTTACTACTCCTCTTATGAAGCTCCTGAAGGGAGTAAATTATCTAGCAAAACTGATCAGCATATGCTTTATTATCATAAATTAGGTACTAAACAAAAATCTGATCAAGTTGTATTTGGAGCAGTATCCTCTGAAAAAAATAGATATGTAAGAGGTTATGTGACGGATGACGATAGATTTCTTATTGTTGATGCTGCTATTAAGACTACCGGAAATAAGTTATTTGTAAAGGATCTTAAAAACAATTCAAATTTAAAAACAATTGTCAACAACTATGAATCAAATACTTATGTTTTGGACAACAATGGTTCTGATTTAATATTAGTAACAGACTACAATGCTCCGAATAAAAGAATTGTAAAAACAAACTTTATGAATCCAACCCAAAATAATTGGGTTGATTTAATAGCTGAAAAAGAATTTGTACTAACCCCATCCACTTGTGGTGGTTTTATTTTTACAGAATATATGATTGATGCAATTTCCAAGGTTTATCAGTATAATTACAATGGGGAATTGATAAGAGAAGTTAATTTGCCCGGAATTGGTAGTGCTGGTGGATTTGGCGGTGAAAAAGATCAAACCGAGTTGTATTTTAGCTTTTCAAATTATTATACGCCAGTTAGCAGATTTAAATTCAATGTTAAATCTGGAGATTATTCAGAGTATTGGAGACCTGAAATTGATTTTAATTCTTCAAATTACGAGTCCAAACAAGTTTTTTATATGTCTAAAGATGGGACTAAAATACCCATGATCATAACCTATAAAAAAGGAACTGAACTAAACGGGAGAAACCCTACCATTCTTTATGGTTACGGTGGTTTTAATATAAGCCAAACACCTGGTTTCAGAGTAACTAATTCAGTATGGCTAGAACAAGGAGGAATATACGCAGTTCCTAATATTCGAGGAGGTGGTGAATATGGAAGAGAGTGGCACAATGCTGGAGTACAAATAAAAAAACAAAATGTGTTTGATGATTTCATTGCTGCCGCCGACTATCTAATAAGCAATAACTATACTTCCTCTGATTTTTTAGCAATAAGAGGTCGTTCAAACGGGGGGCTATTAGTCGGAGCCGTAATGACCCAGCGACCCGATTTAATGAAAGTTGCACTGCCGTCTGTTGGTGTTTTAGACATGCTTCGGTATCATAAATTTACCTCTGGTGCAGGATGGGCATATGATTATGGCACATCTGATCAGTCTGTTGAAATGTTTAAGTATTTGAAATCATATTCCCCTGTTCATAATGTTAAAGAAAACACCATTTACCCTGCAACTTTAGTAACAACTGGAGATCATGATGACAGGGTGGTTCCTGCACACTCATTTAAATTTGCTGCTGAGCTTCAAGCAAAGGGGCTTAAAAAAAATCCACTTCTGATAAGAATTGAAACCAATGCGGGGCATGGAGCAGGAACTCCAGTATCAAAAACAATAGAACAATATGCAGATATTTTTGGATTTACATTATTTAATATGGGATTTGATCAACTGCCAAAAAAATATAATTAAATGAAGAATATTTTATACTTTTTATTGATTTTAAGTTTAAACTTTTCCTTTTCTCAAGAACTAATAATTGGTGAAGAAACAGTAGATCCAGGAATAGTATTTATTTTTGAAGGTGCTGTAAAAGATCATGTTATGCCTAATGGCATGCACTTAAAAGAAGCACAAACAAATATTCACATTGAAGCTCGTGTAAACTGGAACACAAAAAATATCCCTATTGGTACACCTGCAGGCGGATTTGTTGCATATCTGCACATTACTGCAAAGATTACAAATGAAAAAACTGGAATTAGCACTTTTATTGATTTGTTGCCACATATAAATCTTGTAGACAATTACCATTACGCAAGAAATATTTCTTTACCCGGAAATAATGATGATTTATATTTAGTTGAATTTAATATTTTACCTCCAACTCATATAGAATTATCCCTCCACAAAGACTGGCTAGATAATTATGGTAAAATATTAATGAAAAATCAATATTTCAAATATAAAAATGTAGATTTTAAAGAAATTGTAAACAGTTCGAGAAAGTAAATTATCCTAGTGCAACATCTAAACACATCATCACAATAAATCCTGCAATTAAACCCATAGTTGCAATATCTACATTTCCTCCACTTTGACTCTCTGGAATAACTTCCTCAACAACAATGAATATCATAGCACCTGCAGCAAAAGCTAATGCATAAGGCAAAATTGGGTAAACAGAAATCACAATAGCGGCTCCAATTACCGCAAATATAGGCTCTACAATTGCTGAAAGCTGACCCCATTGCCATGACTTAAATCTGCTGAATCCTGCTCTTCTCATTGGCATAGATACAGCAAAGCCCTCTGGGGCATTTTGTAAACCCATTCCAATTGCTAGAGCAATAGCTCCACCTAGCGTGATACCTAAATCCATCCCTTGCGCAAGAGCGCCAAAGGCAACACCAACAGCTAAGCCTTCAGGAATGTTGTGTATTCCAATTGCTAAAACTAAAAGTTCTGTTTTTTTTAAATCCGTTTTTGGACCTTCTGCTTGTTCTATTTTCTGAAAAAGATGCAAGTGCGGTATTTTTTTATCCAAAAAGTAAATAAAAAAAGCTCCAAGAAAGAATCCAATTGCAGGAGGTAAAAATGAAGGCAAGTTGGTTAATCCTAATTCATGCTGTTTTTCTACAGCGGTAATAGCCGGAGACAATAAAGACCAAAAGCTTGCTGCAATCATTACCCCACCCGTAAATCCTAGGGCTGCATCAAGAAATTTTCTGTTAGTAGATTTAATAAAAAAAACCAACGAGGCCCCCAGAGCAGTAAGAATCCAAGTAAACAAACCAGCACAAAGAGCTTGTAAAATTGGGTTTTCTAAATAATTGAAAAAACCCTCAAGAAGACTTACTATTTTTTCCATAATTTCTCCAACGAAAATAGTGAAACTAATATCATTATTTATCAAAAGGTTATATATTTGTGTTAATTTATAATCATTTTAAATATGTATCCAGAAGAAATCGTTAAACCAATGCGTGAACAACTTACTAGTCAAGGTTTTAATGAACTAAAATCTTTAGATGATGTTGAAAATATGATCTCAAACAAGGGGACTACACTTGTAGTTGTTAATTCCGTTTGTGGTTGTGCGGCAGCAAATGCTAGGCCTGGAGCTATTTCTAGTCTTTTAAATGAAAAGAAACCAAACCATCTTACAACTGTTTTTGCTGGTGTTGACAGAGAAGCTGTAGAAAAGGTAAGATATTTCCTAGCTCCATTTCCACCAAGTTCCCCCGCAATTGCGCTATTTAAAGATGGTGAATTAGTCCACATACTTGAAAGACATCATATTGAAGGAAGATCAGCAGATGCAATATCTCAAAATCTTGCAGGTGCTTACAATGAATTTTGTTAGGTCAATTGCTTTTTAAAGCCCCTATAGTAACTTTGTTTAAAAGTTTATTTAATTCAACTGTTTTAACTTCTCTTACTTCGTTGGACCTAGCATAATTTTTTACAACTGTGTATTTTAAAAATATTGGATATTCTTTACTTGCTATGTCATAATTTTCCAAATTAATTAACCATGTTCCTAGCATGTCATCATCTATAAAAAAATCCTTAGAATAATACCCAAACCTCAATTCATCTTCAATAGTGTTTTCATTTTCAAAAGAGCTGTGAGTCCAATTAAAATACTTTGTGCTTGGGTCAACAAATTGAACATTAAATTCTGCAAATGGATGATTCCAGTCGAATATTATCCTATAATCAAATCCAAAATTTTTCCATTTATCATTAGAATAAAAAGACTTTAATTCTTGGATGGTTTCAGCTGAAAAATTATTTGAAGTGAAATTATTTAATAGTAAATTGGACGCTTCTACATATAATATTTTTTGAAAATCTGGGATTTTGCTAATATTCATATTTGATTCAATAATGTAATTATACATAAATGAAGCAAGATTAAATTCACCTTGCTTTACATAGTTAAGAGCTAAGTCCCTGTATGCTTGTATATTTTCAGGCCGTATTTTTATTAATCTTCTATGAATTGCATTTTCAGTTTCGTAATCTCCTATCTCATCTGCAAGAAATGCAATAGCTTTTAAAAGAACTGGACTATACTTATACCTACTGATAAAATTATAAGCTATATTTTTTGCTAAATCAAGATCAATCTCATAAAAAAACTTATAACCGTCTAGATAAAAAATGGGGTCAGAACTATACAGTTTTTCAAGTCTATAAAAATTAGTCCGTAAGTCAACTAATGAATGGGAGATGTTTATTTTCTGTATATATGTTAATTGTAAATCATTAAGATTTAAAAAAGGAATATTTTCATTGTAAATATTTGCTTTAACTTTAATTGATTTTTTATTTTTAATTCTTTCCCCCCTAGATAGTGATTTAAGCTTAATTAAAAAAACTCCACCTCGCCCCTCGCTTCCATATCTATTAGTGGCAGCAAGTGATTTTAATAAAGTTATACTTTGAATTCTTTGGGTATCCAAAAAGTCAGGCACTGTCTTGTAAATAATACCTTCCACATCATAAATTGCTGCAGCTGGGTTATTTATGGAAAGCGTACCTCCTCTTACATATACTTGATCTTCATTGTAAGTAACTTGAATATTGCTAAAGCTTTTACGTATCAAGTCAACCATTCGAGTGTTTGCAGGGGAAATATCATCAGCACTAATTGATGAAACAGCATAGCCAATAGATTTTTTACTTTTTTTACCATAACCAGTTTCAAAATTTTCCTGATCGTAAGAATAACTATTAACGGTAACTTCGTCTAAAATTTGAGAATTTGTTTCTAATTGAATCTTATTATTTTCAAAATTTTCAATGCGAATTATTTTCTTGTTCATTCCAAGGAAATTAATAATTAATTCGTCCTTTAAATCTGCAGCAATTTTAAAATTCCCATTAAAATCAGATCTTGATTCAATATATTTGTTTTTCACTTTAATAATAGCTCCTTGAATCGGGGTTTCTGCAGAAAAAATTCTTCCTGAAACAAGTTGGTTTGATTCATATGTTCTATCAACAACATATTTATTATTTCTTTTTAAATAAAACTTATTAGTGTTTTCTAAAAATGAATAAACTCGATCCATTTTAACCGAAATTGTATCGTATCCTGGGCTTGTAATATCTAAAATTGTTTCAGGCTCAACTTTACTTTGTAAAAAAATCAAACTAAATTTACCTTTCTGATCACTAAGAGTGCCTAAATTTTTATCTACTAATTTTATTTCAGCAAAAGCAATTGGTTTGTTATTAGAAAAATCTAAAATATATGCATCAATTGTAACTTGCAGGTCTTTGTTGCTTTGAGATAAACAGGAAAATGTTAATGAAATAAAATAAAGAAACAGGAATAATATTTTTTTCAAATCAAAAAAATATTTAGTTGAACTTGGGTCTTCTTTTCTCAATAAATGCTGAGGTTCCCTCTTTGAAATCATCTGAATCAAAACATTTTGAAAAATTAAGAATTTCATCAGAAAAATTACTAAACCCCTCCTTGTAATTAGAGTTTAATGATTTTATTGCATGCTTTATCGCATTTGGAGAATTTAACATTATTTTCATAGCAAGGTCATTACAAAAATCAATTAATTTTTCTTTTTTCACTATGTGATTAATTAAACCAAAAGATTTTGCCTCCTCAGCATTAATCATTCTTCCAGTGATTATCATCTCCATTGCTCTTCCCTTTCCAACCAAAAGTGGTAATCTTTTAGTTCCACCATATCCTGGAATAATACCCAAAGAAACTTCTGGCAGTCCCATTCTTGAATCTTTAGATGCAACTCTAATATGACATGCCATTGCTAACTCTAACCCCCCCCCAAGAGCATAGCCATTTATCATTGCAATTATTGGCTTTGGGGAATTCTCAACAACTTCAAAGAGTAATTTATTTCCAGTTTCGGAAAAAATATAAGCGTTACTAGAATCGTATTCCAAAAACTCCTTAATATCTGCACCTGCAATAAATGCCTTATCGCCAACACCCGTAATAATTATACATTTAGTTTTATCATTATCTATACTTAAATTAATCGCTTTTGCAATTTCTTCTAAAGTTTCAATGTTCAAGGCATTTAGATTATTAGGTCTATTAATTGAAATAGTCGTAATATTATTTTCTGTATTAATAAGTAAATTTTCAAATTCCATAATTTATATTTTTGGGAATTTAACTTCAAAAGTGGTCCCCTTATTCTTTTTAGATTTAAATGAAATTGATCCGTTATAGGCCTCTAATATATTTTTGATCATTGATAATCCTAACCCCATACCGCTTGATTTTGTTGTAAAGTTAGGTTCAAAAATCTTTTCTGTATCAGACTTTGAAATTCCATAGCCATTGTCCGAAATTAGTATTAATACTTGTTTGTCATTGTAACTTATGCTGACTTTAATTTCAGGAGTTTTATTTTCAGGAATTGCTTGAAATGCATTCTTTAGCAAGTTCGTTATAATTCGAATCAGTTGTGTTCTATCAAAACTAGCCTCTATTACTTTATCTTCATGTTCAAATTTTATAAAATCTCTATTAAATATATCCAACGCTACGTCAACTATTTGGATTACATTTAATTTCTCTTTTTTTGGTGTAGGCATTTCAGCAAAATCAGAAAAAGCAGTGGCTATTGAACTCATTGTGTCAATTTGTTGAATTAAAGAGTCTGAAAATTCTTTTATTTTTTCTTTACTAAATTCCTGTCCCTTACTGTAAGACCTTTCAAAAGTTTGGATGCTTAATCTCATTGGAGTTAGTGGGTTCTTAATCTCATGTGCAACCTGTTTTGCCATTTCTCTCCATGCTGTCTCTCTTTCACTTTTAGCAAGTTTTACAGCACTTGATTTAAGCTTATCAATCATTGTATTATATGATTCTACAAGAGCAACGACTTCTTTGGGTGTATTATCATTTTCTATTTTTACATTTTTGTCAGTAAGACGTGTTTGTTTGATTGTTTTTCCAATTGCATCAAGGGACTTTGTAACAAAGCTAGAAATGAAAAAGGCTATTACAAATGCCACCAAAATCATATTGCCATGCACAAAGCCAAGCCTGATTAAAAAATTACTTCTTTCCTCTTTACTTGTGGTGTCATCGGCAAAATATGGAATATAAATAATTCCTAGAGGCTTATTTTCTAATGATAAAACTAAATTGTATGAGGGTTTAAAAAAACTGTTATTTTTTTCCTCCTGCATATATCTATTTGATGCGTTTTCAGAAAAAAAATTAAGTATATTTTTATCTAACTCCGTTTTGCCAGGTATTCCCTTAACAGCAGTTGAGCTTTTAATTAAAACTCCATCTATATTATAGAGTTCAAATTCCATATTATGAACATCTGCCATTTCGATGACTGTAGAATCAGATAATGATTCTAGACTTAAGTCTAGAGATTTTTTTACTTCATACTGAATATCAACTAACAGGTTTTTCTCTTTTCTTTCAAGTCTTTCCTTATGATACTCAGAGTTTTGTTTATTAAACTGATATAAGGTCACCCCTGCAATCATAATGGATTCTATTACAACAAACACCATCATGTAAAAGAAGATTCTTGAACTTAGAGAGACTTTATTTTCTTTTGATTTTTTCAAATGAAAATTAATTTTAATGAATAATAAAATTAATGATTATTTATTTCTCAATTTGATTTAATCAACCAAATCGGAAAAAAGAAGGTTTTATAATTCCTATATTTGCAAAAAACACAACTATGAATAAGGGAATGAAGTGGCTGGTAGGTATACCTCTGTTTTTAATTTTTTTAATATACTTATTACAGGTTGATTACATATTTAGTGGAATCAGAACTATTTATTTCACAGGTAATAACACAGCGTTTATTTCAGATTATAAATACTTTGATAATAGAGAAATCACAGCTTCAAATCCTGAGCCCTGGCTAATACACAAACAGTACAATAAAATTGAAGCATCTGAAAGTCTGAAAGAAATTAATCGACAAAGAAAAACAAAGTCATTTTTAGTAATTAAAAATGATAGTATAGTATTTGAAAAATATTATGATGGTTACAGCGAATCAAGTATTTCAAATTCTTTCTCGGTTACTAAAAGTATTGTTGTGAGTATGCTGTGGAAAGCAATAATGCTGGGATATATTAAGGGAGTTGATCAGCCCGTTAGCGACTTTTTTGATGAGTACAAAGTTGGGCTAGCATCTAAGCTGACAGTTGGCAACTTAGCCTCTATGTCCTCTGGAATGGATTGGAGTGAAGAGTACTACACCCCATTTAATATTACCGCTGAAAGTTATTTTACTAAAGATCTAAGGCCTGTGATATTAAATAGAAAAATAGTAAATGAACCTGGAAAATCATTTAAATATTTAAGTGGAGATACACAGCTTTTAGGAATGGTAATTGAAAAAGCATCAAAATCAACTTTAAGTGATTTTTTGGAAAAATATTTTTGGAATGCAATGGGTGCTGAAAATACTGCACTTTGGCAATTGGACAGTGAAAAAAACGGAATGGAAAAGGCGTATTGCTGCTTTTCAGCTACAGCTAAGGACTTTGCAAGATTTGGAAAACTCTACATTAATAATGGAATGTGGAATGATAAAAAAATATTAGATTCCTTGTATATCAACCTATCACTAAATCCTGTGTTTGAAAAAAGTCCTTATTATGGATATGGTTGGTGGTTGTATGAGTTTGAGGGTAAAAAAGTTTTTACAATGAATGGACACAGGGGGCAATTTATTATTTCTTTTCCAGATGAAAATATAATTATCGTAAGACAGGGTGAATTTAATAATAAAGTTGAAGAGGGTAACGGAACTAGTGATCTTGAACACTATATCGCAGAAGGTTATAAAATTGCTTCTTCTACAAACTAATTTTTGAAAGTAAAAAAACCAATATTAGAAATAAAAGAACTGAGTATTTGTCTCAGGAAAAATCCTTCAAAAAAAATAATTGATAATGTTTCATTTAATCTATATGAAAATGAAATATTTTCGATAATTGGGGAGTCAGGAAGTGGAAAGAGCCTTATATCAATGAGTATTTTAAAGTTGTTAGACATGAACAACTTTTTAATTTCTGGAAATATTCAATTTGAAGGAAATAATTTACTGGATAGTGATAACAGCAATATTAAGAATATTCGAGGTAATAAAATTTCTATGGTTTTCCAAGAGCCTATGACAGCTTTAAATCCAACAATAAAAATAGGAAAACAAATTATTGAGAGCTACAAAACACATTTTTCCGATAATTTGATTGAGATAGAAGACAAAATAAATTTTCTTTTAAAAAAAACTGGGTTAAACTATGTAAACAACCTTAATGAAAAATATCCACACGAAATTTCTGGAGGACAACAACAAAGAGTAATGTTAATTATGGCTCTGTCGTGTAGTCCAAAAATTTTAATTGCAGATGAACCCACAACAGCGCTTGATGTTACAATTCAAAAAGAAATAATCTTAATTTTAAAAGAGCTACAGATAACCGAAAAGCTTTCGATAATATTTATTTCTCATGATTTGGGTTTAGTAAAAAAGTTTTCTGAAAGGTTGTTAATCCTAAAAGCTGGAAGAGTCGTTGAAAAAGGAGAAAATAAATTAATATTTAGATTTCCAAAAGAAAAATATACCAAAGAATTAATTTCTCTACACACCAAAAACAAGAAAATAAACTTAAAAATTTCTAAACATAAAAATCAAAAAATATTATCGGTCAGAAACTTATATAAATATTATTCAATATCTAAGGGTTTGTTTTCTAATAAAAATAATTTCTGTGCACTAAAAAATATAAATTTTGATGTTTTCGAAGGTGAAACATTGGGAGTAATTGGAGAGTCTGGAAGTGGCAAGAGTACTCTTTCGAATATTTTATTAAAGGTATGTAATATTGATCAAGGAAATGTATATTACAAAAAACAAAAAATTTCTGAATTGAATGGTAAAAGGTTAAATGAATTCAGAAATCAGGTTCAGATAATTTTTCAAGACCCATCTGCTTCACTAAATCCAAATCAAACTGTAGAAAATATTTTGTCAGAAGGCATTAGTTTTCACAAGATTTTAGAATCAAAAAGTCAAATAAAATCTAGAGTAATTGAGCTGCTTGAGAATGTGAACTTAGATAAAAGTTATTTAAAAAGATATCCTCATGAGCTTTCAGGAGGACAAAAACAAAGACTTTGTATTGCTAGGGCAATTAGTTTAAATCCAAAATTAATAGTCTGTGATGAAGCTGTCTCTGCCTTAGATATTTCTACTCAAAACACCATCATCAAACTTTTAAACAATCTAAAAAAGCAGTTGAAATTAAGCTATCTTTTTATAACACATGATCTTTCTGTGGCTAGGCTGATTGCAGATAGAATATTGGTGTTAAAAAAGGGGGAAATAGTAGAACTTGATACCACCGAAAAAATTTTCAAGAGCCCAAAAAATAGTTATACAAAAAAACTTGTTTCTGCGCTGCATTAATAATTACAACTTAAAAATCAATATCCTGAATCTCTTGGTCAGTTGTTTTTCCAGAACCAGTTTGATCAATCACAAACTTGTTACAGTCAAGCTCAATATTCAAAATTTCTGGTTTTTCGAATGGCTCTTGAGAAATCATAAGTGTTGAGTCAAGGTAAACATTTCTCATGTAATTTGCCCATATTGGTAAAGCCATTGTTGCCCCTTGTCCATATGCAAT
>TARA_B100001093_G_scaffold520479_1_pt1 | contig 11002 bp, 10 predicted proteins | sample TARA_B100001093 | Tara Oceans TARA_B100001093 (sample SAMEA2623116) | marine metagenome | biome: marine biome (ENVO:00000447); feature: surface water layer (ENVO:00002042); material: "saline water (ENVO:00002010), including plankton (ENVO:xxxxxxxx)" | depth 5 m
AAATATGATGAAAAATATAGATTATTATCTTTTCCGTATGTATCTGGTAATATATTTACTGGATTATATCAAATATTAGCGGCAAAACCAAATGAATCTACTGTGCCTTGTTGGTTTATATCTAAATATGATAGTAATAATTATAATAATAGTTTATATAATAAAGTTTTTAATAGAGAAATAAAAACTCATTTATTAAAACCATCATATGAATTATTAACAACATTTTTTGGAAATGTTGTTGAATATGAAACAACAGGTAATTCCAATTCAGAAGATTCTAATCCTGAACATTTATTAACATATAAAACTGGAGGATATGTATTAGAAAAAGATTTTTTAGATCCAAAGACTGATCATGATTATTATTTAGAAGTTCAACATACTTGTTTTCCACTTCCTGGTTACGATTATCCAATGTGTGATGATGGAAGTTGGTGGACATATTTATCAGTTGGTTCTGGTATTTGGTGGAATGCTAAAAAACCAATAATTGCTAAAAATAAATTACATTTATTATATTGTTGTGGTTGGACCATAGAAGATTTTGTAGATATAACTAAAAATTTTGGTGGAGGAGATAAGTTAATGGATTCAATATTTACTATTATATATAATCAACAACACCCAAATCCAAAAGATCAAAAACAATTAAAAGGTTTAGGATTTAGAAGAATGCAAGGAGATAATGGAGATGTTTGTGTTAGTAAATTTTTTGTTAATTTAATATTATTTTTAGTAATAATTTTGTATTTATTAATTTTAATTTGTAAAAATATATATGAAATTTTTAAAAATTTTAAAAATAAATCTTCTGTAATTCTAAAAACATTATATATTTCCATTTTTATGATTATAATTTTTACATTAGTATGGTATTTCTTATATGTAAGTTTAGAAGATTTTTTTACGGGATTAGGTTGGTTAACATTAGATATGGCATATAAAGAGACAAATATGTCACCATATCAATTTTTTGAAGAAGCAATTTTTGGTACAAATAGTAATCCAATATGTAATGGGTTAAATATAACAGAATGGTTTGATGAATTTTTATATTTATCGGTATCAGCAAAAGGATTTAAAAGTGCTATAATGACAATGCAACCAAATAAATCCGGTTGTTGGATGGTTGAAATGTTTGATTTAACAAATTGGACTAATGATCCAAATATGATGACACCAGAACTTGGTATATGTGGAAATCAACAATTAGGTTCCGGTGGTAATTATAATAATTATAAAAAAATATTGGACTGCTCAGATGATGAAATATGCAGTTTAGATAATACTCCTATAAATGGAATAATACCAATGTCTAAAAATTGTAAAGGTAAAAGTACTATAAGTCTTAATGAACATGTTATTGATTATAATTGTAATTCTGTATCAGAGGGATTAAATCAAAATAAATTATGTGATGTAAATGGTTGTAATGATACTAATAACGCAATTTGTATGTCTTGTATTGGTGTACCAACGTCTTTGGTTTGTTTAAGTAATAAAAAAATTAATTATAGCGCATAAAATTATTTATAAATTTAAATAATAAAATATAATTTAAATTTAAATATGTCTTCCCCATTTAAAAGAGATAAATTAATAGATTGTATTCATAAAATTTTTAATTTTAATAAATTAGATACTGTTTATTTTATTAATAATTACGATAAAAATAAATTTAATTTTAATAAATTAGCTTGTTTCGATTTAGATCATACATTAATTAAACCAAAAGGTAAGAGAAAATTACCAAAAGATTCTGAAGATTATGAATATATTAAGAATGTTAAAGAAACATTAACTAAATTACAAAATAATAATTATCATATAATTATATTTTCTAATCAATCAGGTTCTAAATTGGAACAAGTAATTACTAAAATTAAAAATATACTATTAGAATTATTATTTTATAATAAATTAAAAATAAGTGTATTTATTGCAACAAAAGATGATTATTATCGTAAACCGCATACAGGTATGTTTGAATTATTTTTAAAACTTAACGATTTAAAATTTAATAATTTTAAAGAAGTATTTTATTGTGGTGATGCTGCAGGAAGAAAAAATGATTTTTCGTGTTCTGATTATGCATTTTCTCATAATTTATCATTAAAATATACAAACACACAAAATCAAATTACATTTTATGTTCCAGAAGAATTATTTATAACACAAAAAATTGATTATATACCTAATTGTAAAGATAATCCCAAAATATTTATTAACAACTATTATAAATATCATGGAGTAAATAAAGAAATAATTAAATATCCTTGTCCTGAAAAAGAACAAGAAATTATTATTATGTGTGGATTACCCGGTTCTGGTAAATCAAAAATAGCAAATGATATTTATGGTGAAGAAACCAATTATATTATTATTTCACAAGATATATATAAAACAAATTCTATAACAATTATAAAACAATCATTAAAAAAAAAATTAAGTGTTGTTGTTGATAATACAAATATAGATATTACAAATAGAGCAATATATGTTAAATTAGCTAAAGAATATAAAATTCCAATTAAGTGTATTCATGTAAATACAACATTAAATTTATGTAAACATTTAAATGATATGCGCGTTGAATTAGGTAAAGGGTCAATTAATAAAGTACCCGAAGTTGCATTTAATGTTTTAAATAAAAAATATTCAAAACCGGAATTAAAAGAAGGATTTAATAAAATTTATACAATACCATTCACTTTACCTAATATTGAATGGATTCATTTAATACCAAAAGAATTTTATTACATATATAATAATTTAATTATTTAATTTATTTATTAATAATAGCACCAGATTGTCTATCTTTAGGTTCAATATAAGTTAAACCAAGAAAATCAAATATGTCTTTTTCTGTTGTTGGATATTTTTTATTAATATCAGATAAATATTCTTCTTCAGATATTTTAGAAGAATCTCTATAAGTTAATTCTTTTTCACTTAATGAATATCCTTTTTTTATAGCATCTGCTCTCATTTCTATATTAAATTGTCCAGAACCAGTTGAAAATAGTAATGCAAATGGATATTCTTTTTCAGAATAATAGAAAATATCTATATGTCTATAATAATCTTTAATTTTACCTAGCCCCATAAATTTTGTATTACCCGAACTAAATACTAACGTAGAATCTAAATATTCTGTTTTTAGTAATTCTTTTATAAATAATGCCATTAATTTTTTTCCTTCTAAACTATTTTTAGATGTTAGTAATATATCAATATCACCAGAAGATAATGCGCCTCTTCTATAGCTTCCGACTAATTCTAATTTAGCACCTTCAATATTTATACGACTTGCATTTCTTTCTATTGTAAATCTTAATATTTTATTAAAAAATTCATTCCATTCATCCATTTCTTCTCTTGGAATACGTTTATCTAAATCAGTATAATATTTTAATCCAATTGCTTGTTTACTATTTAATAAAGTATTATCTTTTTTAAATGCCTCTGTTAAATCAGCAATTGTTTTAATATCTAGTGCATATAATTTATCAGCTTTTGAAGGTCCTATTTCTGGTATTTTAGTTAATTCGGTAATTGCTTTAACTTTAGGATCATCTGATATATCAATTGCTTTACTTAAAATTCCAGTTTTAATTATTTCTGATATTTTTTGTAATGTTTTACTTTTATATTCACCATTTTTTATAAAGTATGCTTCCTCCCCATCTAGTTTTGCACCTCCAGCACGTAAAACTTCCAGTGTTTTTTTTACACTGTCAATTATTTCATGAGATGCAGATAAAATATCAATTGTTTGTTTATATGCTTTTCTTTTGAATTGCCAATTTGCTTCTTTTTGAGTTTCTTCATTTTTTATTAAAATATTAAAATTATCAATTATAATAGATTTATAATTTTGATCTTCTGGTTCTATTTCTTTTAATTTTTCTTTTTCTTTTTCTTCATTTATAGTAAAATCATCTCTAATTCCGCGATATACAGGATGGCGTGGAACTGAATCAGGTGTTAATTCCATATAACTAAATGATACTATACTACCAATAGGAATATAACTGGTTGATTTTGGATTATTATATTCAGTTCTATCTTTATCTGTAAATCCTGTGCCTATATTAAATTTAATAGTACTTGGTTTTTTATCTATTATTAAATTACATTCCAATGAACCAAGTAAACCTTTATATTTACCCGTACCCATAGTATATCCACGAACAATTGCTTCTGCGTCATCTTTAATTTTATACTTTAAAAGGTACTTGCTTCTTTTAGTTTCATATGGACTATTTGGTGCTCGTAACATAACACCTTCTGCTCCTTTTGAGGTTAGTTCTTTGTATGTATTTACTAATTGTTCCATCGTTTCAATTTTAGTTTGGTTAGTAAATTTTAATGGGCACTCAAAGATATTCTCTTGTGATTCCCATACAGCATTTCTATCTTTTACAATTTGTTCTAAAAAATTCATTCTAATTTCAAATGGTTGATTACTATTTGGTACATCATATACCATATATTTTACTGAATTTTGATTATTAGTTCCTTGCCATAATTTATCTATTTCTTTTTTAGATTTAGATTTACCTATTTTAAGTGTCGATAAACGAGATACTTCACCAAATAAATTTCTTCCTATCCATATTTCACCATCTAATGCAACACCGGGAGGCATTAATTCGATAAAAAAATCAGGAACATATGTAAAAACTTTTTGTCCGCGAGATATAAATTTTTCTCCATCCCATATTGCTCTAATACCATCATATTTTTCTGATATATACCAACCAATAGGTGGTTCTTTTATTTGTAAAATATTAGATAATTTATCATTTAATTTAATCATTTTTTTACCTACGTACAAATTTTGTGCTAACATTACTTTTAAATTTGTTATATATGTTTTATCCCCGGTAATTGTTATATCAGGAACTTTTGGATAAACTGAACTATATTCTTCTTTATTAGTTTTTAATCTTTTTTCGCTATAATTTATAAATTCGCCAGTTGTTAATCCTAATTGATCCGCTGTTAATATTATACATTTTTTTAATTTATTTTTAGATATACCTTTTAATATATCTTTTGTTTCCATTTAATCTAATTAAATTTTATTTCTTTAAATTTAATTAAAAATTGTAAAAAAAAATAATATTAGATAATAAATACAATGAATTTATTTGGAGTTATAGATAATATAAAAAAATTATCAAAATTTAAAGATAATTTTGCAGAATCTAATGGAGATAATAATAAAGATAATTTAAGTTCAACTGAAAAAATATTTATTATTATAATAATTTTTATTAATATTATATTATTAATATGGACAATTTATGTATTAATTATTTTTAAATTACCAAAAGAAATATTAATATTATGTATTGTATTAATATTTTTAACAGGACCCATTCTTCCTCTTATTTTAGCATATGTATTTAGAAATAAACAAATTAAATAGCGGTAAATGTATTCATTTTATATTTTAGACAACCAACTTCTAATGGTTTTACTAATCTTAAAAATTTTGAATTATAGCATAAATAAGTAACTTGTTTAGTACGAAGACCAGTTCTTTTTGAAATACTTTTAACTGATAATTTAAGTGTTGGGTTATTTGTTAAATATTCTTCTACTTGATTCATTTTTTTATAATTAATTTTTCTTTTTAAATCTTTTAAATATTATCTTTTAATAATTCTTCTAATTCATTTTGTTCTCTTTTTGATAATTTAGAAAATTGAAAAGTAAATAAATCTAATGCTTTTATTTGCTCTGGTGATAAAGTAATATTTTTATAATTATTAAATGCTTTCATTGTAATTGGACATAATGGTTCAATAATTGTTTGAATAGCACTTGCATATTCTTTAATTTCATATTGCGCATTTTTAGAATTTCTTAATTTTATAAAATTAAGTAAATTGTGTAAATCAATACTAAAATAAAATTCTGTATATAAACTTAATGGTAAATTAATTCTTGCTATTTCTCTTGATACACCTTCTTTCATTAAATTTTCATATGTTGAATATTGTAATTTATTATATTCAGTTGTATTTAATAATAGATTTTTAAGAGTTTCATTTGATGATTTTAATAAATTATCATCTGCCGATAATTGTTTATTAAGTTTAGATTGAGAACTTACTTTATCTGGTATATATATATCTTCTTTTAATTCAGAATATCTACCTGAAATTTCATTATAATTACCCATTCTATGTCTAAACCATTGACGCACTACAAAAATAGGTGCTTTTACGTGAAATTTAAATTTTACCATCTCAAATGGACTTGTATGTTTATGTTTATATAAATAATTTATTAGTTTAGAATCTGTTTCATGATTTTTAAGACCTTGACCATATGATACTCTTGCCGCCTGAACAATTGCAGAATCACACATCAATTTTCTTGAATCTAATGGAATAATTCTTGGCATACAATCTATTAATTTAACAAATCCTTTATCTAAAACTTTTTTATTAGAAAAATGTAAAGGTATTACATAAGAACTCATTTAATAGTAAATTATCTTTCTATTTTTTAAATACTTTAATTTTATTTATAAATTAAAAATCTTCTAATATATCTGTTTCTTTTAAACCACCATCAACATTTACTTGTTCAGGACGATTATAATCTGATACTCTCTGTTCAAAAAAATTTGTTTTAGATTCTAAACCAATTGATTCCATAAATTTAAAAGGACATTCACCTATATTATATAATTTAGAATAACCTAATTGATTTAGTAAACGATCACTTACAAATTTAATATATTCAGTCATTTTATCAGCATTCATTCCTAATAAACTACATTTTAAACTTTCTGTAATAAATTTAATTTCAATACTTACAGCCTCTTCAAATAATTCATGTACTTCTTTTTCAGTCAGTTTATTAACAATATAACTATAAAGAAGGACAGAAAATTCTGCATGTAATGATTCATCCCGTGAAATAAACTCATTACTTTTAGCGAATGCTTTTGTCATTAATCCTTTTGTATATTTTAACCAAAAAATAGCACAAAAACTACCAGCGAAAAAAATACCTTCAACAATTGCAAATGCAATTAATCTTTTACTAATTGGTATATTATCTTTATCTAACCATTTACACGCCCACTCTGCTTTTTCTTTAACAGCTGGTAATTCTTCAATTGCATTAAATAATTGATATTTTCTTTCTGAATTTTTTACATATGTTTCAATCATTAAAGAATAACATTCAGAATGAATACCCTCCATCATTGCCTGAAAGCCATAACAAAGTCTTATTTCTGGAATTTGAATTTCCTCGGCAAAATTACTATTAATATTTTCAAATATAATACCGTCACTACCAGCAAAAAAAGCTAAAACATTTTCTACAAATAATTTTTCATTATCATTTAATTTATTATAATCATTTAAATCTGCTGCAAAATCAATTTCTTCTGCTGTCCAAAAAGATTGTTCTTGTTTTTTATACATTTTATATACTTCTGGGTATGTAATGGGAAATAAAACATATTTTCTTGAATTTTTTTTTGTTAAAATTTCTTCTTTTTGATTTTTGAGCATAATTATAATTATATTATATTTATTTTTAAATAATTTAAATATTTAAAAATAAATATGGATTCGCGTAACTTACCTGCTGATAAAATTGATAAAATATATAATGTTGCACTTAAAGTTAATGAATATTGAAATATTTAGTGATTATGTAAAAATACCTTTTAATTATTGTAAAAACTAAATATGATACTATTTTAATGAAAAATGAAAATTTATTAATTTTTAAAATAAGGTATATAATGAATAGATAATATACTACATATAATAATTAAAATAAAAATTGTAATTAAAATACAATCGGAAGTACACATTATTATACTAATAATATAATAATAATGATTAAAAATATATATTTTTTGTTTAATAAAATTAATATAATTAATAAAAAAAATATAAAAAGTTCAAATACAATAAAATTATAATTATATAATTTTATTACTTTATAGCTTAATAAATGTTTTAAACTTTTATCAGATCTACTTGACAAATATATATTATCAAAAATATTTAATATATTATATTTATTTTTTCTTGCATTTGATGTTGTTTCATCTGTTTTAAAAATATTAAAATGGTGAGTATATATAATAATTTTATTTAATAAATTTTGAATATATAAATCAAAATCTATATGACCTAAAATAATTGAAGTATTTTTAATTGTTTCGTCTAATTTTTTATGATTTATTATATATGAAGCCGTCGACGTAAAACCATTATTAAAATCAGAATGTAATTTATATATATGAAACTTATTACCATATTTATTAATAATTTTTTTTATTATACTTTTAAATTTATTTTTATTAATAGCTAAATATGCGTCATCCTCAAGTATAATACTATAATTTTTAATTTCATAATTGTTAATTTTACTCGATTTTTTAATATTTTTCCATACTTTTATATGCGCTAATGTACATCCTAAATTTGATTCTGGAATATAATAATATTTATTACATATTTCTTTAGAAGGTATCACTCCTTTAGATAAAATTATATTAGATGATATATTTTTAATACTGTTATAATTTTCTGTAAATATATAATCATTTATATCTTTTAAACTAATTACATATATTTTTATTAAATTCATTTACTTAAATTTAACAAAAAATAATTTATTTAAAAGATTATATTTAAATTTAAGTAAATGGATATTATTATTCGCAATGGTGTAATTCAAAGAGAAGAAGCAAAAAAATTAAAAGAAATTAAAAATAAAGCTGGTCTTTTAAAAAAAAATTTTAATGAATCATTTTCAAAAGATATACCGGGACCTTATTATGATTTATTAGATTCTCATTTATGTGTACCAAGATGGTGGAATCAAATTCCAAATTTTATGGGGCCACAAATTAAAAATAGATTAAAATTAAAAGAAAATTCTAATTTTAATAAAAAATGTAAATATTGTTATATATGTCATAGTATTATTACACCCAATTTATCTTTTTCTGGAAAAAGAAAAGTATTATGTTATGAAGATATTTTTGAAAGAAAACAAGATATAACAGATCAACTAGAAAAATCATTTAAAAAAATTAAAATAAATAATGAAGAAGATAATGCAGATATAATTTTAGAAAATTTTAATAAGATAAATATTAAAAGCATAAATGAAAAATGGAATAATCTTTATTTAAAACTTAATAAAAAAATTAAATTAGATACACATACTAATTATAAAAAAACTGAAAAAGATATTATTTATAAATATTATAAATTAGTTTATAAATTAATAAAACAACCTATTTTATATCCTATTAATAGTATGGAAAATAAATTAATATGGCCATGGAATTTAACAAATTATCAAAAATTAAAATTAAATGATCCAAATTATAAAAATTCTAATATGTTTTTTAATAAAAATATTAATATGGTAGATACAAAATATATTATGATAGATTAAAATTTACAAATAAAAAATAAATTTATAAAATAATATTAAATTTATTAAAAATGAATAGTGAAATTGATAAACTAATTGAATCATTTAATTATAAAAGTTGTATCGAACATAAACCAAGTGAAAATTTTATTAAAGATATAAATATTATATTGAATGAAATAGTTTTATTGAATACATTACAAAATATAGATATATATGATATCTTAGTTTCCTGTGGTCATAATTTAACGTGGAATCAAGAGTATAATTTATTACAAGAAGATTTAAATTGGTTAAAAAGCAATGATGGAAAAAAATATTTTTTTAATAATATAAATAATATAAAATTATTTAATGTTACAGAATATTATATTCTTTTATCATTTTATTTAAAATTAATCGAACTATTTGAATTACAAATTTAAAAATTTAAAAATTAAATAAAATAATTAATTTAAAAATATGTCGATTGATAATCAATTAGTTATTCGTTTTGACAATATACATAATTACATAAATTTTGATTTTTCTGAATGGAATTCTTTAACAAATGATATTGACTATATAGGATTTACAAATATTCAAAAAACAATATTAGTTATTTTAAATTTTTATATTTTTAATAGAACCAGTAATTATGTTTTTTTTGAAAATTTAACATCGGAAGAAAGACACATTTTTTATAAAAATTTATGTGAATTACCTTTACCGATTCCATTTTTAAAATATAGATATAATAATCGCAATGTATCAATAGGTATTAATATAACTAAATTATGGTCAATACCAACAATCGAACAAACTCAAAATATATTACCAATTCATCCATCTATTGTTGAAAATTATTACACGACTTTATTAAATAGTTATTGTCGTAATATGAATAATGTAGAAAGTTTACAAGTAATTTATAATATTCGATGTGCAATTAATAATAATGCACCAGTTCCATATGAAATATATTTAAATTATTTAAAATTTATAACGAGTGTATATGCAAATTATTATAATTTAGTAAATAATGTATCATTAATTTATAGAACAATTACTAATAGACAACCACAATTAAGAAGATTACGTTCTATTTATTCAACATTAATAAGCACTTTTAATAATTTAAATGAAAATGTAAATGAACTTGGCCCAAATGAACTTGGCCCAAACGAACTTGGCCCAAACGAACTTGGCCCAAACGAAATAAATGAATATATAATTAGAAATGAAAATGGAAATGAAAATGGCAATGAAAATGGAAATGAAAATGGCAATGAAAATAGCGCAGAATATAGTATAAATAATTTTCCTATTATTACAATTATAGCAACAATATTAAATAATTCAAATGTTGGAGAAGAATTATTACCTAATAATTTGACAAATAATTCAATTAAGCATGAACTAAGTGATTTATTATATGATATAAGAACAAAATTAACAGATGAAGAGTATAAAAAACTAATGGATACAATAGCCCTTATTCAGAATTAATATTTGTTCTACCATATACGTCTTGATATCTAATTATATCATCTTCTTCTAAATAACATCCAGTTTGAATTTC
>TARA_B100001093_G_scaffold488367_1_pt1 | contig 10969 bp, 15 predicted proteins | sample TARA_B100001093 | Tara Oceans TARA_B100001093 (sample SAMEA2623116) | marine metagenome | biome: marine biome (ENVO:00000447); feature: surface water layer (ENVO:00002042); material: "saline water (ENVO:00002010), including plankton (ENVO:xxxxxxxx)" | depth 5 m
CAGTGATTAAAGACAAAACTGACACTCATTCTGATTGTAATACTGAAGATAACCCTTAACCGAAAATAATATTTGCATATACATATGCAGAGTAAACGAAGATTACGAAGACACAATCGCAGACAATCGCGCAGACAAACGCATAAACAATCGAGCAGACAAACGCATAAACAATCTCGTAGACAATCGCTCAGACAATCGCGCAGAAAATCTCGCAGACAAAGGCAGTCCAGAAGAAATATCCGAACAAAGGGTTTTAGAAAGAATAAAAGACGCTACAAGAAGCGTTCACTAAGAAAAAGTCAGTTACAAACTGGGGGGATGAAAAGAGGGATGAAAAGATTATTTGGACGAAAAAAAAAACCTGAAACACCTGTAATGGATCTCATATCTGCTGTAAATGGTAATGATGTGGTTGTCTGGAATGTTAATACAGGAAAAGTTGTAAGCACATTGAGATGCGAGAGTTCGGTGGAAAGTGTACAGTTTAGCCCTAATGGAAAAAGTATAATTACACAGAATACAGGCCGAGGAGGTTATATCTCTGTTAGAGCATGGGAAGTTTCTGATGGTCGTAATATTGCCGTGATAGAAGTCAGTGGACTCCTATTTGTTAGATATAGTCAAACACATACAGATCGTGGTTTGATCGGGATTTACAGTTTTGATCAAGATGAGGGACAGAAAAAACTTGTGATATACGATGAAACATTAGAACCCGTGGAAGATTATCCTGAAATTACTGTAGACTTTAGCGGGTTGTATCCGAGAAGATTATCACAATCTTATTTTGTTGATTTTGATTGTTATCCGGATGTATGTGATGTAAAATATATAGTTGGGCTTGCACCGCGATGTATAGTCCTAGATACTGTGAATGGAGAAACAGGTTCTGAAATTTCATTATCACCAACAGGTATCGGATGCATCCATGGAAGTTCTGTTAAATTCAATCACAGAGGAGATAATATTCTATTAACATGTGATAATTACTTGGTAATATGGGAATTACAAGCGGATCCGGCTACGGGTGAAAATAGGTGGGAAGTGAGTTGGACCCATCCAGAAAGTAGAACATTGAACTATGCGGAGTTTAGTCCAGATGACAATAAGATCATAACGGCGTGTAATAACGGGGGTGTCGAGGTGTGGGAATTATCAGCGAATCCGGATACCGGTGAATCGCAGTGGGTATGTAGACGTGTGTTAAGAGAACATATTAGACGGGTCAATTATGCGAAGTTTATTTCAGATGAAAAATTCATGTCTTCGAGCGACGACGGGAATGTCAGGGTGTGGGAATTACACACAGTTCCGGAGACGGATGAAATGGAGTGTAAGTGTATACGTATATTGAAAATGGGTGTTTCAATGTTCCAATTCGGAAATAGGTTCAATGATATAGACTATTTTATTGATACCCTCTTCCCCTTACGATTACAACAAATAAACCTGTTGTCTTTACTGACTGAATCGGGTGTATCACACGATCAATGCCAAGCGATTTTGTCTATAAAATTTGATGACTTACAGAGGAAATAAATCAACTAACCCTAATATATATATCTTACACAAATGTCAGTTGAGCGACCCGTTCAACTGGGATTATGTTGCATGAACATTACCTTAAAACAACAAAAGACACCTGTGTATGCGGCGAGAAGAATCATAATGCGCATCATAGATGAACGCGGTATAGATGAACTCAAACGAAGAATTACTGCAAATCTAGAAGATTTATTGAAAATGATTCAGTGGAATGAGTGGAATGGGATTCGTGTGTTTCGTCTCTCAAGTGAGCTGTTTCAACACAAAACCAATCCCCGTGTTCCTGATTATGATTATGATTTCGCAATACCTCTTTTACAAAGAATCGGTGCTTTAGCTAGACGATATGGTCATCGGCTTACATTTCATCCGGGACAATTTAATGTTCTTGGAACTCCCAAAACGAGCGCTTATATGCAAACACTCAAAGACTTAGATTATCACGCAACCGTTCTTGATTTGATGGGGATGGGTAAAGATTCAGTGATGGTGATTCATGGAGGAGGTGTTTATGGAGACAAACCCGCAACCATCAAACGATGGATTCAAAGATATCATGAGTTACCCGAAAAGATCAAGTCACGACTTGTCTTAGAAAACTGCGAGAAATGTTATAGTATCCGAGACTGCCTTGAGATATCAAGTCACACAGGGATTCCTTTGGTATTTGATACACATCACTTTGAATGCTACAAGATACTCCATCCTGATGAATCATTTGAAGATGCATCGTATTACATACCCTTGATCTTAGATACATGGAAAGCCTCGGGTATCAAACCCAAATTTCATGTGAGCGAACAAGGATCAGGGAAGGTGGGTCATCATAGCGATTACATAGACATCTTGCCGGAATATCTTCTTGAGATCCCAGAAAAATACAACACTCATATTGATATTATGATTGAAGCAAAGAAAAAAGAGTTATCTATACACCAGTTATATGAAAAATATCCTCAGTGTAATTGTTTGCGTTACTGATATATGGTTATATAAATATTTGACAAAGGAATCATTTCATCTTGGGCAGATCTGCACTACGTAGTGCTTTCATTAACTCGTCTTCTTCTATTCGTGTTTGTTCTCGTTTTTGTTCAAGCATTTCAAGTTGTTGTTCACTCATTGGAGAACCCGCTCTGGCTGCTTTACCTACAGACGGTTGCCGGGCAAGGGGCACGCCGGCGCTGGGAAGGGTGTCTTGTCCGGCTTCGGGGAGAAGTTCTAGTTCTGGTTTTGTAAACTTCATTTCATCCAAGGTTTTTGTGAGTATATCTATAACTGATCTAACGGATGCCTTATCTTTTTTGCTAATATCGTCTAGAGATTTTTCCAGGGCGATTATTACTGCTTGTATTGGCATACCTCTTTGTTTAGCTTGATCTAGGGTGGCTTTCAGTAGCAAACTTTGAGATTTGACACATGCCGATGTAAAATAGTGGCCTCCAACTTTACTTGTCAATTCACTCATTAGGACTTCTTGTGTAGCTTGTGAGTATTCATGATCTGTCTCAACTTTATTCTTGCCTTTTTTTCTAATTTTTCCTGACATCCCCCCTGACATTCTTCTCCGGCTACGACGACGTGATACACGAGCTGAACGACGACGAGACACGCGACGACGAGATACGCGACCTGAACGACGACGAGATACGCGACGGCTTCTTCTTACCATGATATAGTATACACTTATATAAAATTTTTAATATACTTAATTTACATTTTTCATATTAGATACATAATCAACGGATTGGTGTTCAATATCAGAGTAGCTTTCTCGTTGCACTACATTCAACGGAGTTATCAATATAAAGTTATCCCTCTTTTGTAAAGGTTTCCAACTTTGATCACCTCTATAAGATTCATATTCTGGGCCAGGTTTAGTAACCAGTAATTTTTCTAAAGAGCGCGACCATTGGCTTATTAATGTATCATAATAACTATTCTTAACGATATAGGCTGTCCTTGTTTGACAATTATTTACCTTGATACAATCTTCATTTATTGTTTGATAGGGTGGGAAATTATTTCCTCCGAGTAATATAACATCCCATTGTATATCAGAATTTACAATACGATCTAATTTTTCTAGAGTTTCGCGTGGTTTCAAAAACATGATATCATCCTCAAATATAGTTACATATGGTAATCCTCTGCCTCTCGCTAATTTCAATACATCAAGATGACTCATCTGGCAACCAATCGGACCTTTTTTATGTGTTTTCGCTTTGAATCTACGCGGGTTGTCAATGCCTATTTTGGACAATTCTCGAATCGTCTCATGTTTACGATCTGTGCGATGGTCTAGATTGATATAGTAATGATGATGTAATATCATGCGGGTTTTATCTGAAACAACCGGGGTAGCATTGCTGAATATATAATACAAGCACACCACAAACAGCACTATTGCGAATAAATAAACGATTGTAGTATGTCTTTTTTTCATATAACTTAAATTATATTTTGTTTATACTCATAGCGTGTTTCACAAATAGAGTTTGTCAACAAGAGTTTTTGAAAATTGATTATCACTAGGATAGTGCAAACCTGCATACACCCGCGCCATCGCACAATCTTCTGCCAATGATTCTAACTGTGTTTTGCGGTCTGGATACTTGTTTCCAAGTCGTTTGGCTAAATAATAGGCTTGATACGCATGACCTGAAGGATAAGCGGGTGTATTTGCGGTCTCGCCTGGTATCGGTTTTATATCAGAAACTTGATTAGGTCTGGCACGATTAATCAGATATTTCAAAAGATACAGGGGCGTTAATACTTTGATACTTGCGATCATCGTATCTAACTCGCTGACAGATTCTGGCACATACTTGGCAAAGGCAAAGGATACACTTGGATCAGTTAACAAAAATAATTTGTGATAATACAATCCTCCCTTTTTCATAATCTGTTTGACTTCTAACGCCTCTTTTGTATTTTCAGGATATATGGGAAAGGTCGGTATAAAGTAAAGATATCTTGTAGGGGATACCAACAAGATAATGCAATACACAAAGATGCAAAGTAATAGATTGTTCATATGATACAAACTAGAAAATTATCTCATTCCTGGGAGAGGATTATTGGGACCGTGACGTCCCGCACCCATCAATTCACCGCGTTCAGCTTGTAACTTTTCATAATCACTGTCAAAAGATTTACGTTTTTGACTTAACATGTCATCTCCTGCTTCCATTTGTTTGACTTGTTGATATACGGCATTAGAATTATCAGAACCATCTAAAAAGTCATAATTCGTGTTTATCTGATGTCTTGATGTTTTGTAGTTATCATTTTCTTCTGTTATATCTGAAAATCCGATACTCATGCCTCCTCCACCACAATAACCTTCCAGTTCACCTTCATCATTTATCTTGCAGACGCCTTGATCTTGGGAACTCATTGTGCCTTGTTTTTCACGTTTTTCTTGAGCCAGTTTCGAATCCACAATCTTACCCAGATATTCAAACACATTGTTGCCTGATATGACTTTGTTGCTTACAAGTATGCAGGGGACGCTTTTGATATAATTAGGAAAAGGTGTGACATCAATATTCACAATCTGAAAGATACTTTTCAAAAATATATGCTGTTGAATACCCAATAGTATTTTTTTGGAGTGAGGACATCTTCCACTGATAAACAATACGCGATTATTCATATAGAGATAAAATAGATGATATTGATTCAAATTAAACTTATTGTGTATTTGTTTTTGTGTTTGTGTTTGTGTTTGTGTTTGTTATTTCAAACTCATAGATAAACTCTTTGCAATCACCTGGATACAATGTTTCATTCTGAAACTTGTTATTCCATTGAATAAGCGCCGTGATAATATCACTTTTCTTTGTTAATGTATATCCTTGGAATCTGATTAACTTGTATCCACACTTGATGCCATGATCCAGTAAACGAGTATTGTATAATTTGATAACATGTAAAGATTCATCCACATCTAATCCCACAGAAGTTTTGCTAGCAGGGAGGGTGACCTGAATATAATCCTTCATTTGTTTATGAAGTTTATACAAAATATATTTAGATAGTGTTTCAAAGACTTGACAAATTATTTATCATTAATCATCGCCTTCATTTGTGAAATTTCTCGTTCTTGTGTCTCAATGATTTCTTTTGCTAACTTTTTAACCTTAGGATCCTTTGTCCGCTTGTATATGTTATGTGAAGTAGTTAATGCAGTGGAGTGATGACTGATCATTCTGCGCAACCACTGTGTATCGTCAATCATCCATTGAGTTCGCAACAAAAATATAGATACACATAGAGACAAGAAAACTCCAATACCCAGAACGGTATAATTACAATGATTCATCGCAATCAAGTGAACCAGTTCATGAGCCCAAATCATATTGGATGCCATCAAGATACCTCCATACACCAGTGTCTGTGAAAGATACAAATCACTGAATCGATAAGCCAAAATATTCATGGGATTGAAACATACACCGACAACAACCATAACTACAAACATAACCAGTTGATACTTTACAAGCGAAGACTTCATATATATAGTAAACACATAATCTAATACTGTTGCTCCATTTTTATCTTTATTTTACTTGCTAACGCAGTATACAACATATCATCATGTTCTAGCCAATATTTGTAATCTTCTATATGTGAGTTTTCTGTATCAATTTTGTTTAATTTTATCAATTCGTGTAGTAATTCTACAACTTGATAAGATATACCTGTTACATTGTAAAAAGTCGGTTTGTGATCACACTTGATTACATATTTTTCCCTGTCAAATATATAGGAGAACTGTCCCTCGTGTGTATCATGTAATGTAAAATGAGATCTTGCGATGGTTTCCCATCGATGTATATGATAATCCATTATTTCTTGTTGTTCTTCGGTTTTTTTGTATTTCAGAATAAGTTGACATACATCTATATTGTGATGTAATACCTCTTTTAATAACAACAAGATTTGCTCATCCTTTGTTACAGGTTTTACATAAAGTGCAGACATCTTATACTATGTAATTTTACTTTTAAACTTGTTGCAGATGTAGAATAAGATACACTCTTATTATTATATATAAGAATGGATGAAAATTGTAATTGAATTATATTAACGACGACGCTTACTCTTTTTTCTGCGTCTTGTTTTGCGACGCACACGTTTCGAACGTCTCTTGGATGCACGTTTCGTTCGTTTTCTGCTTCGCTTTTTACGATATCCACCGCCAGTAGTCCCCACACCAACTACCCCCCGATAAGGCCGAACATTGACCTGATTTGGATCCATGGGCTGTACAACAGCGTGTAAAACAGCCTGTCGTACAATCTGTTGTACAGCCTGTTGTATAGGATCATTAAACACATCTTGTATCTCTTGCTGTGTCATTCCTTCATCATTTGTATCTATATCTTCCCCCTCGTTATCCGGCTCCTCCCCCTCATCTTGCATGTATATGTTATACTATAGAATACAATATATTTTATGGTCATTTCAAGTGTTTGTGTTTGATTTCTAATTTAAAGATACACACTCAGTGTATCTGTAAGTTATGTCAGTTGAAAAGCAGTGTGTGTCAGTGGTCACGCTTCTTCATGGAGAATCGCAGTTTATTCCATTGATTAAAGACAACTTTCGTGGATTATTAGAGACTCAAACGTTAGAATTGGTTGTGGTGGATGACGGACCCGTATCACTTGCTTCTGAGTTTTCAGATATAGACAATTGTTTGTATTTTCATTTAGATGATAGTGAAAAGACAAAGTTTGGAAAGCAGATTCTGGAAGGATACAAGCAACCCAACAAAGGTCCCCTGCAATATCAAGCACTGATAAAGACTCTTCCCAATGGATTCAAACGAGATTATGGGTGTGGGATGTCAAGTTATCCTTACATTTTTCACATGAACGCAGATTGTGTGTATAATCCCAAATCGGTGGATCGCAAATGTAGGTTTGCAAAAAGAGTTTCTGCAGAGTGTGTGTATACAGACACGACTCTATCCTATGATATATACAATCGTAAATTATACAAAACGATATCTCCACACAAGATATATGAATCCACATTGTTTCATACTCGTGAGTTTTGGAAACGACGAGGATTTCAATGGTCAGATGTTGAAGTGGAGGGAAAATACTTTCATCATGACAATGGGATTGATCGTAAATTAGACAATTATTATGACGTGGTTCAGCTATTATCAGTGCATAATATCAACAAATACAATCCTGTGGAAGTGACCGTGGATGGAATCGACATCAAGATACCAGAACTAGCCCATGAGATTCATATCCAAACACATCCATTTGTCAAGACTATTAGTGATATATATGATAAGGCTGATGTAAAGATACTCGGTATTGAAAGCGAGTTTCTGGAAAACATATCCGAAGAAAACTGGAAAGTCATGAATCGAAGGGGAAAATGGAAACAAACCAAGCTAGCCAAAGAGATTAAACAAACAAGTGATAATTTCAATGTATTGATTTACGGTTCCAAACACCCTGCTTGGGATTTCTTTGAACATGTCGCATTTGATGTAATATTGTTAGAAACGCGTCATAATTGGGAGCAAATGTCAGGGATTATTATTGGATGCAAAACACATAGTTACATTTATGTGAATGGTGTATTTGTAAGAAAAGAGTTTCTACAAGGTAAGGATTTAAAAGAATAAATATCTAATGATACTAGTATAGAATAATGGACACAGTTTACGCGACAAATACTATGAACAAAGTAGAAACTCTTGCACTTCACAACTTAGAACTGCTGGCTTCACTAAAAGAAGATGAATATACAAATCTAAGCGTGATTGAAAACAAGGTGACGAAAGGAACAAATGGATTGTTTACCACGTTTTCAATCAAACATCTCAATTATCCCGTCAGCTTCGCATTCAATCGTATGTTACATTATGTATCTACATGCGATGATGTAGAAGAATGCAAACAACTATTAGAATTGATGGATAATGCATTAGATGTGGTTTCTCAAATGATTCATACAACTTCTGAACTGGAATCAGAATGGAGTGATCTGAAACACAACCTAGAAGATATTGAGATTCTTGTTGCAAATGAGGTTCTCAAATACAATCGAGTGAATGTATGTTGTTCATGGGCCAAGGCATTTGATGACTGGGTCAACGATTGTCTGGATACGGTGACTTATTGCTTGAGACAGTGCAATCGTTACTTGTATTTCACGCCAGCATCTTACATTTTAGAAAAATGTAACAATGATTCAGGTGATTCAGGTGATTCAGATGAATATGATTCTTGAGATACTGACTAAACAATTTAAATAAATAGTATGCAATCATACTATTCAATTGCTATGGCGCCAGGTAGTTTTAATGGAAAGAATTATGGAGGGCTCCATACTGGAACAGGAAAGTATCAGAATGGAGGAGTTTATTCAAACAATGGTTATCGCAAACAAGTGCACAAAAGCAGCGAGTTTACTGTTGGTAAGCGGGTGGCTTATATTGGTTCAAATAAGAGCTTTCAAGGTTCTCTTGGAGAGGGTCAGATATTGTCGACTTATGGTGATCAGTTGAAGCCACCGAGATCTGTTATCAAGGTTCTACTATCGGATGATAGAGTGACTTATTTTCACAAAAATAGCTTGATATTTGTTTGAATTATCGTAAGTTTGTGTTTTCTTCAAGTTGTCTTATAGTTTCATTATAGGCATTTTCTATAGCTTTTTCTTTTTCATCAGGACCAAGTTCAAAGTTGAGACCTGCACCCACTATTAAGTTAATAACTCTGTCAGCATCTTCGTGTTCAGTGTTATTTGATACAAGTGATAAGATATATTTCAAAAAAGGAAACATCTTGACAACATCTATTTCTCCAACATATTCTGTCATCATACCTTTCAGACAGATTCCCAAGTAGCTTTCTGAGCGACATGCTTCTAATGGAAATGAACCACGAATCCCTCCATCACAATACAACTTGTTTTGATAGGATACAGGTTTAAACATGAAAGGTATTGCAGTCGTCATCTCTGCTAGAGTGATGACACTCATATCAGGATGATTTATGTGAGAAATATATTCCACACGCGAATCTGTTGTATTGTATACCTTGACAGTTAGCTTGATGGGTATTTTTTCATATAATTCTTGTAATGTGATTGTTTCTGTTTGAAACACAGCCTGTGTCAATGCTTTCATGATAGAACGCATACCATCTGTATGAAACAATCCATAATCCAACAAGATATCATTTATGTGAATTTTATCAAAACTCAAGAATTTAGACAAATCATATTTCTTAGAGATTTCATATACGATTCTGTTTTTCAGACCAATGATCAATGGATAAGCCATCAAGATTCCAACAGATGTTGTGATAATCTCTTTGATTCCTGTAAGATCTGGAGTCAATATTTCTTTATCATAAAGAGCCTGTAATACACCAATATAAGCAATTCCCGAAGGACCCCCACCTGAAAGAATGAGTGTATCTATCATGTGAGTATTTGTAAACAGTATTTTCTAAATATGAATTTAAGACGCATCAGTTGGGGGGGGGAGAAGTGCAATACCCGCAGGATTTTCGACACGCACCGCCATCAGGACTCCCCTTATCATGATCGCACATTATTTCATATTCAGCGCTGGTCAGACGTTTTTTTTCTCTTACAGCCGCACCCTCTGGGTCACCCTCTTCAACACGAAGAATATCTTGACCTTCAATGCAATAAGGTTTTGCATTTGCATCATCGCATTCCTCGATACCCCCGTTCCCCCACCTTATTTGATGTATTACATCCTCAACAGCAAACTCACAATCACCTTCTTCATTTAGTTTGTAAGCATTGGGTCAACACTCATATTGATCTTGAAAAAACTTCGTTCTACTTGACCCCCAACCCGTTGATTTACTACGATAAAGATTAGCAGGTCCATGTGTATCTAAGTATAATTTATCATCATCGCCCTCTTTGCAATCACAATACTTTTCAACGTGTTCTCCTGTAATTTTATCTGTAACTACATTTTGATCATCTTTTATTTCGCAAAAAGGTGGCTTGGACATCACGCTACACTGATTCAATAAATTGCAAGTTAGTCCACAGATTGAATCGGCAGTCATCTTATCAATAGCAGTTAAACCCGAATTATAGGGTGCACCCAAAGCATACAAAGCAGAAGCGGATCCGTCAGGCGGATAATCATCTCCTAATTCATCCTTATCATCCTTATTTAAATTCTTCTTTAAATTCTTCTGAATATCATCATAATCGGCTTCAACCCCGTAGAGTATTTTTGCAAATGTATCATTATATGCTACACTATAATCATTCTGGCTAGGCGTATTACCTGTTACAGTGATTGGTATATTAATAATATCACACCATGGACTAGTGGGGGATGGAGACGGTGATGTATTAATAGGCGGACCTGAAGGAGGCGGACCTGAAG
>TARA_B100001093_G_scaffold112595_1_pt1 | contig 10963 bp, 7 predicted proteins | sample TARA_B100001093 | Tara Oceans TARA_B100001093 (sample SAMEA2623116) | marine metagenome | biome: marine biome (ENVO:00000447); feature: surface water layer (ENVO:00002042); material: "saline water (ENVO:00002010), including plankton (ENVO:xxxxxxxx)" | depth 5 m
ATAGGATCCAAAATACTATAGTCTGGTAAAGAATCCGTATCTTTTTGATCTGGCGCTAACTCCGCAGAAGGAGCTCGTTCGATTATCCTTCTTGGAATTACGAAGCTTTTAAGATTTCTATATTTTGATAATTCATAAACCAAGGTTTTGCTTACGTCTTTTAAAACGGAAAATCCCCCTGCTGTATCGCCATATAAAGTTGAGTAACCAACAGCAGCTTCACTTTTATTTCCAGTTGTAAGAACCAAATAGCCTAATTTGTTAGATAGAGCCATTAGCGTAACTCCTCGACAACGAGATTGAAGATTTTCTTCAGTTTTATCTACTGCGGTATTTTTAAAAGAAGGTGCAAGAGCATCAAAAAAAGATTCATAAATATCTTTAATAGAAATTACCGAGTGATTAATAGAAAGATTATCTGCTAATTCTTTTGCATCCTCGATGCTCATTTCTGCAGTGTAATCAAAAGGCATCATTACTGTGTTTACTCTTGAAGGGCCCAGAGCATCATAAGCAATAGTTGATGTCAAAGCTGAGTCTATGCCTCCGGAAGAGCCTATGATAATTCCTTTGAAGCCGTTTTTATCAACATAATCTTTGGTTCCTAACACCAAAGCATTATAAATATCCTCTAATTCATCATATTCTTTTTCCTGATAATCAATAATATTGATATCTAATTTTTCCTTTTTGATAATTTCAATTTCTTTTGTGTCAACTTCAAAGCTGTTAAAACTAAAGAAATTTTCATCATTTGATGAAAAGATCATCGAGGATCCATCAAAAACTAATTCGTCCTGACCTCCAACTTGATTTAAATATATGATTGGAGTCTTATACTTGCTCACGTATGAGGAAAGCATCTTTTTTCTAGTCATTTTTTTTGTAACGGTAAAAGGAGAAGCGCTCAAATTAATAATGACTTCTGCGCCATCTGAAACTAAATTAGATACATACTTTTCAGACCAAATATCTTCACAAATAGACAGGCCAAATTTAATTCCATTGAATTCAATAATTTTATTTTCTTTTCCAGGACTGAAATATCTTCTTTCATCAAATTCTTTATAATTAGGCAAAATTCGTTTCGAATAAATCAGTTTTACTTCTTTTTTTTCTAAAAAATAAGCTGAATTATAAATATCGTTGTTCTCCTTCGAAGGAGCGCCCATGATTACAGAAATATCTGTAGTTAATTTAGTTAAATCTTCGACAGAATTTTCTATTTTTTTAATAAAGTCTGATCTTAAAACGAGATCTTCCGGGGGATAGCCACAGAGAAACATCTCACTAAAAATTATTAAATTTACGTTATTTTTTTTTGCAATCTCTATCTCTTCTTTTGCCTTAGCAAGATTTCCTAATATATCTCCAACTACAGGATTTTCTTGGATTAATTTGATTTTCATAATTTTTAAATTTTGATTTTAAATTTAGAATAGAATAGTTACAATCAACAACTTTGTTATGCAATATTTGACCGATAATACCAGAATAACAGGCCTTTTGGAGGTCTCACCTCCTAATGAAGTTATATCAGAATTTCCTATAACACCTGCGGTTTCAGAGTTAGTTTTTAAATCTAGACAAAACATCTCAGACATAATTCACGGTAAAGATGACAAGCTTGTTGTTGTAGTTGGTCCATGCTCTATTCATGATCCTAAGGCAGCAATTGAATACGCACAAAAACTAAAAAATATCGAATCTTCTTTAAGCTCTGAATTAAAAATTATAATGAGAGTTTATTTTGAAAAGCCTCGAACAACTGTTGGATGGAAAGGTCTGATTAACGATCCAAATCTTGACGACAGCTATGATGTAAATAAAGGTCTTAGAGAAGCAAGAAAAATTCTTTTGGAGATCAATGAAATTGGTTTACCTGCTGCTACTGAATACTTAGATATTATTACTCCACAATATATTTCAGATTTAATCTCCTGGGGGGCAATTGGCGCGAGAACAACAGAGAGTCAGGTTCATAGAGAGCTCGCTTCTGGGCTTTCATGCCCTGTTGGTTTTAAGAACTCTACTAATGGTTCAATTCAAGTTGCAATTGATGCAATTGGCTCTGCATCGCAACCTCATATCTTTCTTTCCATCACCAAAGAAGGAAAATCTGCAATATTTAATTCATCTGGGAATAAAGACTGTCACGTTATTCTAAGAGGTGGAAAATTACCTAATTTTGAAAATAAGTTTATAAAAGAAACTTCTAGTATTTTAGAAGAATCAGGAAATCCAGCTGCATTAATGGTGGATATGAGTCATGGCAATAGTCAAAAACAATTTAAAAAACAATTATTAGTCAACAAGGATATTGCTGATCAAATTTCTTCAGGCGAAAAATCTATTTTTGGTGTAATGATAGAAAGTCATCTCGTAGAAGGAAATCAATCTATTGGACCAAAAGATAGTCTTAATTATGGGCAAAGCATTACTGATGCTTGCGTGAGTTGGGATGATACCGAAATTATGCTTAACCTCTTGGCTTCAGCAGTAAAATCTAGAAGGAAAAATCTAGAGAAAACTGCTTAAGCAATGTCTGTAAATCCTGATAAAATTTTTTTTTCACCTGAAATTGCATCTTCGATAGGGCTTGAAGAGGCAATAATCTTTAGTGTAATCGAGAACTATTCTCTAGGGCTGAATGAAAAAGAATTAATTAAAAAGTTAAATTTTTTACAACAAGAAAAAGTTAACGCAGCTTTATCTAAATTATTAATCTTAAAACTAATTGAAAATAAAAACTCTGAATTTTTTATTAAAAATAATATCAAATTAAATTCGAAGTCCAATACTTATTCTAATGAGCAGAAATTAAAAATTTCTAAGGACGTCCTTACTCAAGCTAAAAGTCTTGGTATGTCAGAGGAATTTATTTATTTTCAATCTAATCTTTTTATAGCCTCAAATAAAAACCATTCAGAATCAGAATTTAAAACTAACTTTCGACTACTAAAACACTTAATAAAAGTATGGCGTCAAGAGAAGAAAAAACAAAAAACTGAAGCTGAGAAAGTGTTAATTAAAAAAGATTGGGCTCCAACACAAGATGTTATGTCAGTCTTAGAATCTGCTGATATGGATTCAGACTTTGTCAAAAAATGTATTCCAGAATTTATAGTTTATTGGACAGAAAAAGAATTTAAATCAAACGAATGGAATTCAATTTTTATAAATCATGTTAGAAGACAGTGGGCAAGATTTAAAAATATTGTAGAAGACAATGTTTCTCCAAAAAAAATGACTCATGATTGGATGCCAGATCAAAATTGCTTCGACGTTTTAAAGTTAGCCAAAATTGATGAAAAATTTGCAAGAAATCAATTGCCGGAATTTAAGATTTATTGGCTAGATTCAAATCAAGTCATGGCTTCTTGGAATTCAAAATTTATCCAACATGTTAAATACAAATGGTTTAAAGATAACTCAGAATCCTCAGGTATAATTTCAAGGCTAACAGACAAAGAGTGGGCAATTGAATACTGAAATTAAAATTCCTGAAAATCGTATAGATTTAATAAATGTAGTATTCACGCAACTAGAAATCACCTATCACAACCAATTTCACAAAGCTTTTCCTGACTCAGATAGCCTTAAACTTGCTAAACAATTATGGTTAAAAAAGCTTTCAATTTTTGAAAATGAAATAATCTTTAAAAGCATTGATAAAATCATGAGTAATTCAGAATACTTACCGTCTTTAAGTGCCGTTCTTCAAAAGTGCAAGTTTTTAACTTTAGATGCAAATGGAGTTCCAAGCCTTGAAAAATGTTTTAAAGAAGCATCAACCTTTTGCGATGCGCCGTCAGAACATAGCTGGTCTCATCCAATTGTTTATCAAGCTGGGTTGGAAACAGGCTGGTTTTTTCTTCAAAATGAATCTGAAAAAACAGCTTTCAAAGAATTTAAAGATAAATTTGAATTATTAATTGAAGCATGGCTTGCTGGAGAGCAATTTGAGAATCCTAATACTCCTCAATTAGAAGAAAATATCTCCTCTTTAGATAAAAATCAGCAACTGAGCTTCATCAAAAATCTCAAAAAAAATTACTAACTTTAAGACACTTTCAAAAGTAATTTAAATACGTGAAATTACCTTGATATAATCCCATTTGTTCCCATTATTTAAAGTATGAAAAACAAATATTTCCTCACGATTAAGGAAGTTTTATTAACTCGATCTAATATCGAGTGGTCTGCTATGTTCTTGGGATTTGCTTTAATATGGATGATTTCAGGCGTGCTAGTAGAAAAAGAAGAGTCTCTTGAGACATATGTTGAGAAAGAATCAACGGTTAGAGTCATCGAGCAAATTTCGCAAAGCTTTACAAGAGAAATATTAGTTAAAGGATTTGCTGAGGCTGATAAAAAAGTTGAGCTTAAGGCGGAAACATCTGGAAGAGTTATTTCTTTACCGGTTGCTCAGGGAACATTCGTCAAAGAAGGTGATCCCATTTGTTCAATTTTTATGGCTGAAAAAGAATCTTTCTTTAAAAAAGCTGAACTTGAATTTAAATCCGCGCAAAAACTTTTTGACGAAGGTCTTTTTTCATCTAATCAATTTCAAAATATCAAGTCTAACTTTGAAAGAGCAAAGTTAGAGTTGGATAATGCAACCATAAAAGCCCCTTTCTCAGGCATTGTAGACAGAATCCCTTTAGATGAAGGAGACTTTCTAACCAGAGGAGCAACTTGCGCAGTTTTGTTAGACCTTGATCCGATGATTGTTAGTGGTGAAATATCTGAAACTGATATTAGGTTTATTAATATAGGGTCTGAGGCAAAAATTGAAACTTTAGACGGAAAATTTCATACTGGAAATGTAAGTTTTATCTCTTCTTCTGCTAACAGCAGAACTCACACATTCAGAGTAGAAGTTACAATCGATAATGAAGAAGGCATTATCAAGGATGGATCATCAGCGAGAATTTTTCTTCCTGGAGAGAATCAGCTTGCTAACTTAGTTCCCCTTTCTATTCTAAGATTAGATGACGCTGGCGACTTAGGTATTAGGATTGTAACCGAATCAGGAACTGTGGAATTTATAAATATTAATTTAATCCAAGATACTGAAAGAGGAGCATGGATCTCAGGATTACCAAAAAAATCTAGGATCATTACCGTCGGTCAAGACTATGTAAGCGATGGAGAAAGAGTAAAGGTAGCTATCGATGAGCGTTTGATGTCAGATGAACGCATTAATTGATTTTTTTGTAGACAGATATAAAGCAACATTAACTTTTCTTGCTTTAATAATTGTTTGGGGAATTTCTTCTGCAGCTTTAATTCCCGCCTCCGCATATTCTGACATCAATATACCTTATGTATTTGTTTCAACGTCATATGAAGGGGCTTCGCCTGAGGATGTAGAAAGACTTATAACAAGACCATTAGAAGATCGCTTTAGATCTTTAAGTGAAGTAAAAAGCATGCAATCTTGGAGTAGAGATGGCATGGGTTATATTATTTTAGAATTTCCAGATAGGTATCCAAAAGAAGCTTCTCTAGTTGATGTAAAAGATGCAATCGACGAGATCCTGCTTGATTTACCAGAAGAATCAGAAAAGCCCTTTGTTAAAGAGTTTTCCTTCGATGCCTTTCCTGTAATGAATCTCAATTTTACGTCTGCTGCTTCTTCTGAAAGAGAATTAATCCGCTTCGCAAGAGAAATGGCTACCGAAATTGAATCATTACCGGGTGTTTTAGAAGCCAAGTTAGTTGGAGCTCCAGATGAAGTGCTAGAGGCTATTGTTGACAAAACAAAACTAGATAGTTATCAAGCCTCTGCTTTAGATATTTACAACGCCATTCAGCAAAATAATAGAGCTATTCCCGCTGGAGATATAATTTCTAGAACAGGAAAATTTTCTGTAATTGTTCCCTCAGTCTTTGAAACAGCTGAAGATGTAAAAAGAATTCCTGTTTTAGAAAGTGATAATGCGGTTGTTTCTCTTGAAGATCTAGTAGATGTTAAAAGAACTTTTCGTGATAAAGATTCTTTTTCGAGAGTCAATGGTCAACCTTCAGCAACCATATCAATTTATAAAAAAACAGACGCTAGGGAAGTTGTAGTTGCGCAAGAAATTTATAAAATAATTGCAAAATCTGAAGAAATTCTCCCTCCCGATATTGATATTGTAATTACAGAAGACAGAACTCAGTTTTCAGTTTTGCTCATAAGAGAAATTCTTGGAAATACATTAACTGCTTTGATTTTGGTTGTGATTATTGTTGTAGCAGCTATGGGCCTTAGGTCGTCATCTATGGTTGCTTTAGCTATTCCTGCTTGCTTTCTTTTTGCTTGTATTTTTTTAAATATCATCGAATACACTTTTAATTTTATGGTCTGCTTTGGTTTCTTAATTTCTTTAGGAATGTTGATAGACGGCAGTGTCGTGGTGGTTGAATATGCCGATAGAAAAATGAGTGAAGGTTTTGATAGAGTGGAAGCATATAAAAAATCTGCCAAAAGAATGTTCTGGCCAGTGATTATCTCTATTGGAACAACGCTTGCAATTTTCTTTCCACTTTTGTTCTGGGAAGGAATTTCAGGACAATTTATGAGACCAATGATAACTACTTTATTCTTAGTTTTAAGCGCCTCTATTCTATATGCCCTAGCTTTTACTCCGGCAATAGGCTCAATCTTTGGAAGTCTTGGAAGAAGAAATTTTAAAACACTACAAAATTCTGCCCTTCTTGAAAGTGGTGATCCAAAAACTTTAGATGGTTTTACTGGAAAATACGCAAGATTCCTAGATAAATTGTTAGATAAGCCCGGTATCGTAATTACCTTTTTGCTTCTTACCGTTGTTACAATTTACAGTCTTTATGGGCAACATGGTCCAGGCGGTTCTTTTTTTATCAAAGAAGATCCCGATACTATCATTGTCGAAGTTCAAGCAAGAGGAAATTTAAATGCAAATGAAACTCTTGATTACTTAAAAGAAATAGAAAAGATTGTTCTTTCCGTAGAAGGACCAGAAAGCGTTTTTTTAGAACAAGCTGGATCAAACGACCCAAGATCAAGAGGAAATGCTGACTCTATTGGCAAGATTTATGTTGGAATGCCTTTTGACAGAGATTCATTAATTAAAAGTGGTGATGAAGTAATAAGAGAACTTGATGGGAAATTAAAAAATATACCGGGTATAAAAATTGCAATAAAAGCAAGAGATAGCGGCCCACCTTCTGATAACCCAATTGAAATAGATGTTTTTGGACCAGATAGCCAGATGGTTTATGAAGCTACACTTGCTTTAACTGACTACATTAGTAAGCAAGTTCCAGGGGCTAGAAATGTTTACAACACAATTCCTAGGGAAGATCTTAAATGGAAGTTAAAGATTGATAAAGAGAAGGCTTCGCAATTTGGAGTTACAACTAGTGAAATAGGTACAGCGATTCAATTTCTTACTGCAGGAGTCAAAGTTGGAGAATATCGTCCATCTGATTTGGATGAAGCCATAGATATAAGAGTAAGATTTCCTGAATCTCAGAGAAGACTAGATTTATTTGATCAGCTGACCATTTCAACAAGGTTTGGTTCTGTTCCATTAAGTAGTTTTGTTTCAGTAGAGCCCTCTTATGAGGCTCCCGCAATTAGAAGAGTTGAAGGAGAAAGAGCATTCACGATAGCTGCTGATTATGCTCAAGGCGCTTTAGTAGAAGATGTCCTCCCAAAGATAGATCAATGGATTCTAGATAATAATGAATATCAAAAACTACAATTTGATTTTGGCGGTCAAGCAGAGCAAGCAGCTGAAGACACAGAATTTTTTATTTTTGCCGCTATTATCGGTCTTTTTTTAATGGCTATTCTATTGATGATTCAGCTAAATAGCTTTTATCAAGTTTGGATAGTAATCTCAGCTGTTTTTCTATCGACCGCTGGAGTCTATCTAGGACACTTAATCACACAGTTCCCAGTAAGTTTCCTTTTTACTAATCTAGGCATAATTGCTCTAGCTGGTATCGTTGTTAACAATAATATTGTACTTGTTGACACATATAATGTGCTGAGAAAAGAAAACATTAATGCTTCTCGAAAAGATTTAATTGTTAGAACTGCCGCCCAAAGAATAAGACCAATCATTCTTACTACGGCAACGACAGTAGTTGGACTAATGCCTCTTGCCGCAGGCTTAGGTGTAGACCTAATAGCTAGAGATATAGGAGTTGGAAGTAGGACAGTAGAGTGGTGGTCTCCATTATCATTTGCTGTTGTTTGGGGCTTAACTTTTGCTTCTTTAATGACTTTGATTTTGACCCCTTGTTGGCTGATGCTTCCGGTCAAAATTAAAGAATTGTATGCAAATATTAATTCTGTAAAATCACAACCTGAAACAAATAATTGAAATGCCTGAAAAAAATAAAGACTTTGAATCTTCCCTGAAAAAACTAGAAGAAATTGTTACTGAATTAGAATCCGGAGATCTCCCTCTTGAGAAATCAATAAAAGCTTTTGAGGATGGAATAAAACTAACTAGACATTGTCAAAAATTATTAACTGAAGCCGAGCTAAAAATAGAGAAATTAGTTGATTCTGATGATGGATCTTTCGATTTAGAATCATTTGATGACAGTTGACGATAATAATTTTCTGGAAGAAAACCTAAAAAGAATAAATAAAGCCTTATTTAAAACTCTTCCAGAAAAAGAAATTTCTAAAGTAACAGAAGCCATTCATTATTCGGTAATGAGTGGAGGCAAAAGAATAAGACCTCAATTAATTTTAATTCTTAGTGAGATATTAAAGGTAGAAGTTTCCTCTAGTAATATAGATTTAATAGCTGCTGCAGGAGAATTGATTCATTGTTATTCATTAATACATGACGATCTTCCAGCAATGGATGATGATGACTATCGTAGAGGTCAGTTAAGCTGTCATAAGAAGTTTAATGAAGCAATTGCCATCCTAACAGGTGATGCAATTCAACCTTTGTCCTTGGAAGTATTGACTTCTATCAAGGATCCAAATTTAGAAGATAAAACAAAGTTAGAAATTATCAACTTGTTTGCAAGGGCCTGCGGACCAAAAGGAATGGTTGAGGGTCAAAATCGAGATATCTCATCCGAAAATAAAATTTTAACGGAAGAAGAACTTGATGAAATACACTATCTAAAAACTGGCAAGTTAATTGAAGCTTGTGTGATGGTTGTGTGCCTTATTAAGAAAGATATCGAGAAAGATGTAATAGACAAATTAATTGAGTTTTCTAATAAATTTGGATTAGCATTTCAAATTGTAGATGATATTTTAGACGAAGTGGGAGATGAAAAAAAAATAGGAAAACCAATCAAATCAGATATTAAAAATAATAAGTCAACTTATCCTTCCATCATAGGTGTTGAAAATTCACAGAAAAAAGCAGAGCTTCTAACAGGTGAAGCATTGAGCATCCTTAATGAGCTTCCTTTTGATACTAGTAAGTTAGAATTTCTTTGTGAATTAGTTTTAAAAAGAAGTAATTAAGATGAAAATTTATAATGATTTTCCGAAAAACAAACCTTCAACTCCTTTATTGGATTCCTTAGATGATATAAATCTTTTAAAAGAGTTTACGACTCAAGAATTAATTCAACTTTGTGACGAAATTAGAGAGTTTTTATTGTTTTCTACAAATATTTCAGGTGGTCACTTTGGTGCTGGTCTTGGAGTAGTCGAATTAACGGTTGCCCTACATCATGTTTTTAACACCCCCAAAGATAAAATCATTTGGGACGTAGGCCATCAAGCCTATCCGCATAAAATTCTAACTGGTAGAAAGGAAAAAATGCATACAGTGAGGGAAAAAGATGGTCTTCATCCTTTTCCGTCAAGAGAAGAAAGCGCATTTGATTCTTTTGGTACGGGCCACTCCAGTACTTCCATAGGAGCTGCTTTGGGTATGAGTGTTGCCCAGCCAGAAAATAAACATATTGCAGTAATAGGTGATGGAGCGATTACGGCAGGCATGGCTTACGAAGCTTTAGCTCATGCAGGTTCTATAGATAAAGATTTATTAGTGATCTTGAATGACAACAATATGTCAATTTCGAATAACATTGGCGGCATTTCCAACTATCTGGCGAAGATATGGTCTAGCAAATGGTATATACAAACTAGAGAAAGTGGTAAATCTGCTTTAAGAATGATTCCATCGGCAAAAAGATTTGCCAAAAAAACTGAGACTCATATTAAAGGTTTTCTATCTCCTGGGGCTCTATTTGAAGAGCTTGGCTTTCAATATATTGGACCTCTCGATGGACACAACCTTAAAGATCTTATCCGAACTTTAAAAAATATCAATGACCTTTCTGGTCCAGTCTTTCTCCATTTAGTAACAAAAAAGGGAAAGGGATTTACTCCGGCTGAGAAAGATCCTATAAAATTTCATGCTCTTCCTAAAAGCCAATCTGTGCCAAATAAAAATAAAGGTCCTAAATATCAAGAAGTATTTGGCGAATGGTTATGTGAAAAAGCTGGATCAGGAGATCAAGAGTTAGTTGCTATTACCCCTGCAATGTCTGAGGGATCAGGGATGGTGGAATTTTCACAAAGATTTCCAGATCAATTTTTTGACGTCGCCATTGCAGAACAACACAGCATGACTTTTGCTGCCGGCTTAGCTTGTGAAGGAAAGAAACCTGTTTTAGCAATTTATTCTACTTTTTTGCAAAGAGCTTATGACCAACTCATTCATGATGTTGCTATTCAAAACTTGAATGTACTTCTTGCAATTGATAGAGCTGGATTTGTTGGTGAGGATGGAGCAACTCATGCAGGTATCTTTGATTTGACCTTTCTTAGATGTATTCCAAATTTGGTCATTATGGCCCCCTCAAATGAAAATGAGTGTTGGCAAATGTTAGATTTTGGATACGCTTATAAAGGTCCTGTAGCAATTAGATACCCAAGAGGAAATGCTCCTGGTGTGGATGTAAATAAAGAGAAAAACGATATTGAACTAGGGAA
>TARA_B100001093_G_scaffold447775_1_pt1 | contig 10963 bp, 11 predicted proteins | sample TARA_B100001093 | Tara Oceans TARA_B100001093 (sample SAMEA2623116) | marine metagenome | biome: marine biome (ENVO:00000447); feature: surface water layer (ENVO:00002042); material: "saline water (ENVO:00002010), including plankton (ENVO:xxxxxxxx)" | depth 5 m
CTCTACTTTTTTCTTTATGAAAGTATTTGTAAAATATACTAACCCCATTATTAAATTGTTTAAACCGATTACGCCTAGTTTTTTATTTGGGGGATTTATAGCGCTTTATGTAGCGTGGTTTTTTTACTTATTTAGATTTTATGCAATGCCCTACTTACTTGGTTATGACGTTTGGGGAATGTTGGCTTTTCCATTAGAAAGTGATTTTTCAAAACAGCTTTATCAACTTTTTAATTAACAATTTATTTTTTTGACAAATTTAATGATTAAAATATAAGTAAGAGATGAATAATCCGATAAAAATATCCCCATCTATTCTTTCTGCAAATTTCAGTAAGTTAGGTGATGAGGTTATAGCGCTGGAGAAAGCTGGAGCAGATTACATACATATCGATGTTATGGATGGTCATTTTGTTCCAAATTTGACTATAGGCCCTGATGTTATTAAAAATTTAAGACCTCTTACGAATAAAATATTTGATGTGCATTTGATGATATCTCCGGTAGATAAATTTATAAAAGAATTCTCTAAAGCTGGAGCAGATATAATTACTTTTCACCCGGAAGCTACTTCAAACGTATCCAATACAATTGACATGATTAAAGAAGAGGGGAAAAAAGTTGGCATTTCTCTCAAACCGAAATCAAAAATTGAGTTAATTGAAAAATATATCGAACAAATTGACCTTATCTTAATCATGAGTGTTGAACCTGGTTTTGCAGGTCAAAAATTTATGCCAGAAGTTTTAGAAAAAACTAGAGAAATTAAGAATTTAGTTGATAAAAAAAATTTAAATGTTGAAATCGAAATTGACGGGGGAATTAATTTTGACAACTGTGCTTCTGCAAAAAAAGCTGGGGCTAATGTGATAGTCTCAGGTTCGACTATCTTTAAGGAAAATCAAGGAGACTTAAAAAAGAATATAGGAATTCTTAGAACAAATTAATAAATGTTAAATTTAAAAAGTATCTATTTTTACTTTTTAGCAATTCAAATAAGCTTTATCAAATTTATTAAAAGAATTTACTTTTCATCAAACTATTATAATAAGTCTTTAGTATCAACAGCTCCACAACAATTTTATTTTCATCCTAACCCTTTTTTACTTTCGACAATAACTAATTACAAAAAATTTTCGTTCAAGATTAGTGAAATTGATCAAAATTTAATTTGGGCTAATCAAAGTAATAGGAAAGACCTCGGTGAATTACACAGTTTTTTATGGCTCAATTTAATAGACAGGAAAAATGACGGTAAATCATTGCAAAAAATAATTAACATATGGATGATTAAACACTCAAAGTACAAAAGAAATATATGGGAGAATTCTATACTCAGTAGAAGAATTATAAGTTGGATTTTAAATGTGGATATAATTCTTAATGGTAGTATTTTTGGATTCAAAAAAAACTTTTTAACAAGCATAGTTTCTCAAGCTAATCATTTAAAAAAAAATATTAAATTTGAAAAAAATTACTCTAATAGGTTAGAGATTTTAACAGCAATCATGTTGACAGGCTTGGTTTTTAAAGAATACAAAGAAAATTATGATATTGCTATCAAAGAATTAGAAAAACTAATAAAGAGTTTTTTTGATCGAGATGGATTTCCTTTAACTAGAAATCCAGATGATTTAATTTTTTTTTGTAAATATCTAATTCTTTGTAAAGAGTGTATTAAAGATGCTCAAGAATATGTGCCTGAATTTCTTGATAATATCATAAGCCAAAGTCTAATTTGCATAAAAAATATTTTAACTCCAAATGAGCAAACCCCTTTATTCAATGGAGGAACAGAAGAAACGCTAAGCCAATTTAATAATTTTATAAGTGATATGAAATACCAAGCTAAAGAAAAAAAAAGTCTTTTAGGTGGAATTCAAATATTGAAATTTAAAAAGAATTATATTTTTTTTGATGTAGGTGAACCTCCTAATAAAAGTTTTTCAAAGAGCTACCAGTCAGGGCCATTATCTTTTGAGTATTATATGGATGGGGATAAAATAATTACTAATTGTGGATTTGGATGTAATATTTCTCCTAAAGCAGAACTCTTAAGTCGTTTTACCTCAGCTCAGTCTACATTGTGCTTAAATGATACATCTGTAACTAAATTTGAGAGAAGTAAACTCATTAACAAAATATTTGGTAATTCAATTAAAAATACATTTAAAATTTTTGATTTTAATTTTACCGAAAATGATGAATATTTGGCCTCTAATGCATCTCATAACGGATATGAAAAAGAATTTGGATGTATATATAAAAGAAATATCTTTATGAATAAGTCTACAGGTAATTTATCGGGTGTAGATGAACTAAACAAAAGGGAAGATGGAAAATCTCTAAACTTTAGCCTTAGATTTCATTTATATCCTGGACTATCTGCAGTAAAAACTATGGGCGGCAATAGTGTTTTAATTCAATTGTCTAAAAATAAATCCTTAATATTAACTATCAAAGGTGAAAATGTTCTACTAGAAAAAAGTATCTTTCTTGGATCAAATAAAATTTTAGATAATACTTGTGTAACGGTCTCAGGTAATTTAGTTAATAGAAGTAAGATTATACATTGGGAGATCAAAAAAAATATTTAAGTATGAAAAGAAAAATTAAAAATGCATTAATCTCAGTTTCAGATAAGACCCAATTACTACCTATTTTAAAAGTATTGAATAAGTTTAATGTCAAAATTTTAAGCTCCGGGGGAACTTACCAGTCTATTAAAAAATTTGGTTTTAAATGTAAAGAAATTTCAGAATTTACAAACTTTAAGGAAATGTTAGATGGTAGAGTAAAAACTCTACATCCAAAAATTCATTCAGGCATATTATTTAATAGATCAAAAAGAAAACACCTTGAGCAAATGAAAAATAAAAAATTTGAAGCAATAGATTTAGTTGTTGTTAACTTTTATCCTTTTAAAGAAACTATTGAACAAACAAAAAAAAACGAAAAAATAATTGAAAATATTGATATTGGAGGTCCAACTATGGTGAGGGCTGCAGCAAAAAATTTCAAAGATGTGGTAATAATTACCGATAAGAAAGATTATTCAGAATTAATAAAAGAGTTAAAACATAATAAAGGTAAAACAAATTTAGACTTTCGTGAAAAAATGGCAGGTAGAGCTTTTAATTTGACTGCTTACTATGATGCTATAGTCGCTGAATGGTTTAATAAAAGAACTGGTAATATATTCCCTGAAAAAAAAACTTTTTTTGGTCAGAAATTTCAAACATTGAGGTATGGAGAAAATCCACACCAGAAAAGTTCGATATACATTAGTGGTTTAAAAAATGATTATCTGGGTTTGAAGCAATTAAGCGGTAAAAATTTAAGCTATAATAATTATAATGATATTTTTGCTGGTTTAGAGATTCTATCTTCTGAAAAAAAAATACCAATGACTGTTATCGTAAAGCACGCTAATCCATCTGGGGTGGCTATAAATAAGTCTTCATTACTATCTTTTAAAAATTCTCAAGCAAGCGACCCTGTTAGTGCATTTGGTGGAATTGTAGCTTGCAATTATAAAATAGATAAAAAAATTGCATCTGAGATTAATAAAACATTTTTTGAGGTTATTTTGAGTAAAGGGTTTGATAAAGGCGCGCTAACAATTCTTAAAAAGAAAAAAAATATGAGACTGATTGATATTTCTAATTTTAATGAAAAAGGTAATTTGCAAACAAAAATTTTTAATAGCTCTTTTCTTTTACAAGAAAAAGACTTGAGTATTTTCGATGGAAAAAAATTAAAGTTCGTTACTAAAATGAAGCCATCTATAAAAGAAATAAAAGAAATAAAATTTGCTTATACAATTTGTAAATTTGTGAAGTCTAATGCAATTGTAGTTGCTAAAGATAATGCGACTATTGGTATAGGCGCTGGCCAACAAAATAGATTAGATAGCAGTAAAATCGCAATTCAAAAAGCAAAAAAATTTCAACCAAAAAAATTATTAAATTCTATAGCTGCTTCGGATGCTTTTTTTCCTTTCGCTGATGGCATTAAGGTTTTAATTAATGCTGGTGTAAAAATAATCGTTCAACCTGGTGGCTCTATAAGAGACAAAGAAGTAATTGAAGCAGCAAATAAAGCGAAAATAAAAATGGTATTTACTGGTGTACGGCACTTTAACCATTAGCTAAAGATTATCAATTTTTGCCGCAAGAATAAAATCACTTTCTGCTAACCCTTTTATAGCATGGGTGGAAATTTTAATTTTTGCGTAACCCCAGCCAAAATTTATATCAGGATGATGTCCTTCTGCTTCCGCTATTTTACCAACTTGTAATATAAATTTTTCACTTTTAATATAATCTTCAAACTTAAATTCTTTTTCAATAAAGTAATTATTGTGATCATCTTTAAGCACATTCCAACCATCAACTTTTTTTAGATATTTATGGATTTCACTAATATCAAAAGGTGGTATGTTTCCTTCACAAGGTACACATTTTTTTTTTGCTAAATCACTCATAATTAATACATGGAGCGGGCAAAGGGATTCGAACCCTCGACCTTCTCGTTGGCAACGAGACGCTCTACCCCTGAGCTATGCCCGCAATATTAATTAACTATATTATACTACTTGACGCAGGGTCAACATTAATAAAATGCCGCTATCGGTAAGGAAAAATTTCTAATATAATTATTTTTATATGAAATTTTTTCCAGAGATAATTCCTATATTTCCTTTAAGTGGTATCATTTATTTTCCAAAAACAAATTTACCATTAAATATTTTTGAACAAAGATACTTGAATTTAGTTACTGATGTTTTTAAAAAAGATAAACTAATGGGTATGATACAGCTTAAAAAAAAGAATGAAGAAGTGTTTAAAGTTGGGTGTTTAGGTAAAATTGATGACTTGCAAAAAAGCAAAGACGGAAGAATTTTGATCAACTTAACCGGAATTACTAGATTTGAAATTTTAGAAGAAGTTAAAAACTCTAAACTTTATCGAGAGTTTAAAGTTGATTATAAAAAATTTAGTAAGGATTTAGATCCTTCGCCAGAGGAAACAAATATCGATATGTTAATTCAAAAATCAAAAAAATTCTTTAAAAAAAATGGTCTTTTGTTGAACTGGAAAGAATTTGAAAGAATAGAAAGAATACAAAAAATAGATACTTTGGCGATGATATCGCCTATTACAAATGAAGAAAAACAAAAATTATTAGAATCTGTTTCATTTCAAGATAAAGTAAAAACTCTAGAGAATATAATTAATTTTTATTTACATGAGGTTAATTTTGACAATCAAACTCTTCAATAAATAATTAATTTGATGATTTATTCATCGACTCGAAAAAGTCAGCGTTATTTTTCGTATTTTTAAGTTTAGATATTAGAAACTCAATCCCGTCCATGGTCCCCATGGGGCTAATTATTCTTCGCAAAACATTCATTTTTGATAAGTCATCTTTTTCAAATAGTAATTCTTCTCTTCTAGTTCCTGATCTAGTTATATCTAATGCAGGATAAATTCTTTTATCAGCAACTTTTCTATCAAGGATTAGCTCTGAGTTTCCAGTTCCTTTAAACTCTTCAAATATTACTTCGTCCATCCTACTACCTGTGTCTATTAACGCTGTAGAGATAATAGTTAAAGATCCACCCTCTTCCACATTCCTTGCTGCACCAAAGAATCTTTTTGGTCTTTGAAGTGCATTTGCATCTACTCCTCCCGTTAAAACTTTACCTGAACTTGGTATTACCGCATTATACGCTCTTCCTAATCTAGTAATTGAATCTAACAATATCACTACATCTTTTTTGTGTTCGACAAGTCTTTTTGCTTTTTCAATAACCATTTCAGCTACAGCAACGTGCCTGGAAGCAGGTTCATCAAATGTTGAAGCAACTACTTCTCCTTTAACAGATCGTTGCATATCTGTTACTTCTTCTGGCCTTTCATCAATTAGTAAAACCATTAAATAACATTCTGGGTGGTTTGCTGTTATCGATTGGGCTATATTTTGAAGGATAATTGTTTTGCCCGCCCTTGGAGGAGACACTATTAAAGATCTTTGGCCTTTCCCTATGGGGCTTACTAAATCTATTAACCTTGCTGTATTATCTGGTTTTTTTTCAACCTTTGTTGTTTCTACCTCTAATTTAATTCTCTCATTTGGATACAGAGGAGTTAAATTGTCAAATGCAATTTTATTTTTTCCTTTTTCAGGATTATCAAAATTGATTTTATTAACTTTAAGTAAAGCAAAATACCTCTCTGCATCTTTAGGGCCTCTTATTTCACCCTCAACTGAATCGCCTGTCCTTAAGCCAAATCTTCTTATTTGACTTGGGCTTACATATATATCGTCAGGACCAGGCAAATAGTTAGACTCGATTGCTCTTAAAAATCCAAATCCATCTTGCAGAACTTCTAAAACCCCAGTTGCTGTTATTTGCTCATTTTTTTCAGCTAGTTTTTTCAGTATTGCAAATAAGATTTCTTGTTTTCTAAGAGTACTAGGATTTTCAATTCCTAATTTTTCAGCCTCATTGATAAGCTCCGCCGGGTTTTTAATCTTGAGTTCTTGTAAGTTCATGTGATTGGATTTAGATTTAAGGTAAGTAGTATTAATATAAGTCTTTTTTATAATAATTCAACCCCTTTAAAATGTGGTTTATAGTGGTTTAAAAACAACAACAAACACTATAACTATCAGTAAAATTGTTGGGATTTCATTAATAATTCTAAAAAATTTAGACGGTTTATCATTAGTCTCTAAAGCAAACAATCTTAAATGTTTTCCTAGATAAAAATGATAGTGGGTTAAAACTATAATTGCCACTCCTTTAATTTGCATCCATAGTTCAGAAAAAATTGAAAAACCTAAAGAGTGAATAAGTAAAACACCAAATATCCATGATAAAATCATAGCTGGCATCATTATAAAATTATAAAGTTTCCTTTCCATGACTTTGAAAGTTTCTCTTTGAGAAAAATGTGTTGACTCAGAATGGTATACGAAAATTCTTGGCAAATATAACAATCCAGCCATCCACGATATAACAGAAATAAGATGAAGAGATTTATACAGTAGATATAAATTCATATTTTAAATAAGATAGCGTTTGACTAATTTTTCAAATAGTTGAATGTGATCTGGATTATCGTTTAAACAAGGTATTAAATCAAAATTCTTTCCGCCGCTTCTTAAAAAACTTTCACGTCCTTGAATATTAATTTCTTCAAGGGTTTCCACGCAGTCCGAAGCAAAGCCCGGGCAAATTACTAAAAGATTTTTTATTCCTTCTTTGGGAAGGGACTCGAAAGTTTTATCTGTATATGGCTTCAGCCATTCTTGTGGTCCAAATCTTGATTGGAATGTAGTTTTAATTTCAACATCTTTGAATTGTTCTTTAATTAACCTTGTGGTTTTCTGACAATAGCACTGATACGGATCACCTTTATCAAAGTAACTTTTGGGTATTCCGTGATAAGAGGCGATTATTAATTCTGGTTTCCAATCAATTTTATTTAATTTATTTTTTATACTATTCACTAAAGAACTAATATACGACGGTTCACTTTCATAATGAGGAATAATCTGTAAACTAGGCTGCCACCGCATTTTCATTAAAGTTCTATAAACTTCATCGCATACTGTAGCTGTTGTGGCAGCTGCATACTGTGGATAAAGCGGTAATATAACTATTTTTTCACATCCATTTTTCTGCATTAATTTAAGTTTACTATTAATGCTGGGATTTCCATATCTCATAGCGAAGTCAACAATAATTGAGTCTGTTTGTATTCTTTCTCTCAATCTATTTGTCTGTGATTTTGTATAATATAAGAGAGGAGATTCATTATTTTTTTCAAACCAGATTTTTTTATATGCATGGGCAGTTTTTGCCGGTCTAAAAGTTAAAATAAATGTATTTAAAATGATTTGCCACAGAATTGGATTAACCTCGATCACTCGTCTATCTGACAAAAACTCTTTTAAATATCTTCGAATGTCCCACCAACTAGTAGAATCTGGAGTTCCTAAATTTATGATTAATATTCCCGTCTTACCGAAATTAACTTGTGGGTGTTCTGTGTCTTTCATTTATAACCTCTTACAAATTCGATTAATTTTCTTAACTTTTCAGGATCCGTCTCGGGAGTTAAACCATGTCCTAAATTAAAAATATATGGAACATCTTTAAAAATGTCCAAGTACTTTTTTGCCTCTGCATAAATTATATCATCGGACTCAAGCAAAATTTTTGGGTTTAATCCGCCTTGCAAGACAACATTTGTTAGATTTTGTTTTGCCCAGATAGGATCTATCTCATAATCTAAGCTTATTCCATCAGGTTTAACAAAGTCAGCGAATTTCTTATAATTTTTGTTAATGCCTTTGGGAAAACAAATAACTGGTATTTTTTTTGACTTACAGAACTCAGTGATTTTAAGGTTAGGAGAGAAACAAAAGCTTTTTAAGTATTCCTCGGGTAATAAACCTGCCCACGAATCAAAAATTTGAACTGTATCAGCACCAGCTTCTATTTGTTTCTCTATATGAATGCATAAAAATTTTATAAGTTTATCTAGAATTTCTTTACTCAGGGATTCCTTTTCTTTAATTTTAGTAAAGTTTATTTTTCCTTCTTTTGTTTTTAAGTTAAACATGTAAATCAATAATGTCCAAGGAGCTCCTACAAATGAAATTAAGGATTTTTCTTTTTGTAATTTTTCTCTAGTCATACTAATTGAATTGTACACTGGTTTTAATTGTCTTATGAAATCTTGTTCGCTTATACTAAAGAAAAATTTAGAGTTAAAATTACTTAACAATGGTCCTTGATTTTGGATAAAATCTACTTTCTGTCCTAAAGCATAAGGAACCAGAAGAATATCAGAAAAAATTATAGCAGAATCTATGTTAAATCTCTTGATTGGCTGCAAAGTAATTTCAGAACTCAAACTTGAGTTTAAACATAGTTCAATAAAATTTTGATTTTTTTTTCTTATTTCCCTAAATTCAGGTAAGTACCTTCCTGCTTGTCTCATAAACCAAATTGATTTACAAGATTTTTTTTTATTCACCAATATCTCGTTTAAAGTCGTCATATATATAATTATGTTTATATAAGATTAGATTTACTAGTAGGCGCTGTGATTTGCTAGTATAATTATCTATACATCTTTTATACAAGGTAAATTAAATAAAAAGTTGGTGTTATACTGTTTTTTTACTATTTTAACGCAGATATAAACAACTATGAATTATATTATTAACAACTAATAAAATGTTAAAATAATGTTAATTGTTGTTGATTAATTTTCAAAAAACAAAAAAAAAATGTAAAAATATTAATTGTTAGAAAATTATTAACAGAAATATGAACGAAAAATACAATGTATATCTTGTGTCTGATTCCACTGGGGAAACTCTTGATAGAATTTTTTTATCTTTAAAATCACAATTTATGAATTTTGAATATGAGAAGAAAGAATACGCATTTGTAAGAACAGAGCAACAAATAAACAAAATTATAAAAGAGTGTAAGCAAGTACAAAATTCTATTATTTTATATACTATTGTTGAAACAAAATTAGCAAAATATATTTCTAACATAAGTGAAGAAAATAATGTTCCGTGTTTTGGAATATTAGGTAATTTAATCTTAAATTTTTCTAAACTTTTAAATCAAAAAGCAATTCATAAGCCTAGCGCTCAACACGTATTGGATGACGATTATTATAAAAGAATTGAAGCTATTCAGTTTACAATGTCCCATGATGATGGAAAAAAACTGGAAGATGCTTCAAACGCAGATATCGTGCTTTTGGGTGTAAGCAGAACTAGTAAGACGCCAACCTCAATTTATTTAGCTAATAGAGGATATAAAACTGTGAATATTCCTCTTGTTCTAGACCAAAAAATCCCAGACTTTTTAAAAGATAACCAAGGTAAAACATGTGTTATCGGACTAATAGCTGATCCAGAAAGATTAGCGGACATTAGAAGAAACAGAGTAGCCATAATGAAAGAGAAAAGTATCGGACAGTATACTGATTTAAATTTTATAAAAGATGAAGTTGGTAAGTCAAAGCAACTATTTAAAAAATACAATTGGCCAACAATAGATGTAACAAGAAAATCAGTAGAAGAAACTGCTGCATCGATTCTTAAAATTTTTGAAATAAAAAAAAATAGATGAAGATAATTTTAGCCTCAGCTAGTGGTGTGAGAAAGCAAATCTTAGATAAGCACAAAATAAATTCAGAAGTTATTGTTTCTAATGTAGATGAGGATGAAATTAAAAATTCTTTATTGAACGAAGGAGCATCACCTTTAGAAATATCCAAAAATTTAGCTGAGCTAAAATCTGTTAGAGTTAGTAGCAAAAATCCAGAAACGCTAGTTTTAGGAGCAGATAGTGTAATTTCCCTTAAAAACAAACTTATCAATAAACCAAAGTCTAGAGAGGAAGCATTTGAAATTCTTAAAAAGTTAAATAATTCAGAACACTTTTTAATTAGTTCAGTTTGTATTTCAAAAAATGGAGCTATGCTTTGGCATCATTCAGATCAATCAAAACTTAAGATGAAAAATCTTAGTGAAGATGAATTAAAAAAATATTTAAACAAGATAAAGACTGAAACTTTGTTATCATATGGTGTATATCAAATAGAAGCAGATGGACTAGATCTTTTTGAGTATATTAGTGGTGATAAAGACTCAATAATGGGTCTGCCAATCAAACAAATAATAGATTATATTAATCTGTCACAAAAAAAATGAAAATAAAATCATATGCAATAATTGGTGACCCAATTGATCATTCTCTGTCCCCAACTTTGCATAATTACTGGTTTAAAAAATATAATATCAAGTCCAGTTATTCTTTGTATAAAGTTGATGATGAAAATTTAAAAAAAGTGATTGATAAGATAAGAAGTAAAGAATTAAGCGGGATAAATGTTACTCTACCTTTCAAACAAAA
>TARA_B100001093_G_scaffold519413_1_pt1 | contig 10952 bp, 10 predicted proteins | sample TARA_B100001093 | Tara Oceans TARA_B100001093 (sample SAMEA2623116) | marine metagenome | biome: marine biome (ENVO:00000447); feature: surface water layer (ENVO:00002042); material: "saline water (ENVO:00002010), including plankton (ENVO:xxxxxxxx)" | depth 5 m
TAACTGATTTTCAACAATTGTACAGAGATACAAACATGTCCTGCTTGGATGTGTTGTCAAATCATTTTTACTGTAATTTGTGTTTTGAAAACACCTCAAATTGTTTGATTTCTTACTCTGGAAAACGCATTGATTTTAGTAGTGAGCTAAATCTTATGGAGTTTATGGATGCAGTATTAGGTGAGATAAGTCAAATGGATCTTGGAAGTAATGAATATGAATCCTTTATAGGTGTGGAATAGCAATTAGTTTTAATCTGATATCATGTCCTTTACCACCCAATTATTAGAAGGCTTAAAAGCGACTAGCGCTATAGAATGGCTTGCCGTTTCTTCAAGCATTATTTATGTTGTTTTAGCTGCTAATCGGCTCATATTTTGTTGGTTTTTTGCTTTTATAGGTTCGGTACTTTTTGTGTATCTGTGTTATATGGGAAAACTGTACATAGAAGCTTTACTTCAATTTTTTTATGTAGTTATGGCGCTTGTAGGGTGGTTCTCTTGGAAGCACTCTAGCTCGGATTCTTTAATCAAAACATGGACTACAAACTTGCATGTTCGAAATATTCTAATCAGCAGTTTTTTAGCTTTCATTATTGGTTTGTTGTTTGACAATTACACCCAGCAGGCCTCACCTTATGTTGATGCATTTACTACCTGTTTCAGCTTGTCTGCCACTTATATGGTGGCTCAAAAAATTCTTGGAAATTGGCTGTACTGGATTGTTATCGATTTGGTTTCAATATACCTTTATGCCGAGCGCGATTATTATTTAACAGCTGTTCAATATGCACTTTTTACCCTTTTAGCAGTTTATGGTTTTTGGGTTTGGCAGCAAGAATATAAGCGACAAAAGTTATGTTAAGAATTGCTGTAACCGGACCAGAATCTTCGGGTAAAACCACTTTATGTGCTGAACTTGCAGAACACTATCAAGAGTCTTACATCCCAGAATACGCAAGAACCTATTTAGAGCAGACTCAGGGTCAATACCAGTGCTCAGATCTTGATATTATAGCTCAAGGTCAGGTAAAAAGTTTGCTTTCGTTTAAGGGGCAGATTGCCATTTGTGATACCGATTTTTCTGTTTTAGAACTTTGGTCGATGTACAAATACAATACGGTTTCGGATAATATTAAAGAACTCGTTGCTAAAGACTATTTTGATTTACATGTGTTATGTACGCCAGACATGCCATGGGAGCCAGACCCGCTTAGAGAAAATCCCAATTCAAGAGCCGAGCTTTTTGAGCTTTATAAAACAAGCTTAAATAAGTACTATAAAAATTTTATTGTTGTAAACGGCCCAAATGAAAAGAGATTGAAAAAAACTACACAAGCTATAGATCGTCTTAAAAAAGTTTGATGTAAATTTGCATTGTCTCTAAGGGGTGCTGCTTTTTAAAAGTGGCTGAGATTATACCCATGTAACCTGCTCAGGATAATGCCTGCGAAGGGAAGTGATGTTAAAGCTAATACGAATACTTAAGAATTAGCCCCTTGTTCTTGGTTTATATTTATAAAATATGAAGACAAGAATTTTTTCAAAAATCATTTTTTTAATGCTATTCATGCCTTTTTTAGCATTTGCTCAAAGCAATATAGAAGGGCTTGTTAAAGGATCTGATGGTCTACTTCTTCAGGGCGTTCAGGTCGAAATACAAGACACTTATTTTAAGACTTACACCAATCAGGAGGGTACTTTTATGTTTGGAAAATTAAGTGCAGGCTCTTACCAGCTTAACTTTTCTGTTGAGGGTTATGAACCCATGCTAAAAAACATTCAGCTTGGCAATAAAGGGCAGAACGTTCAGGTGGTTTTAACCAAGTATTCGCAACTCATGGAAGAAATTATAGTTTCTGCTGTTCGAGCAAATCCAAAAACACCAACCACTTATTCTGAGTTAAATCTTAAGGAAATTGAGCAGACTAATTTTGGGCAAGACCTGCCTTTTCTTCTCAGTTCTACACCTTCTTCAGTAGTGACTTCTGATGCTGGTGCAGGTGTTGGATACACCGGTATTCGTATTCGAGGGGTAGATCCAACACGAACCAATGTAACAATTAACGGAATACCAATTAACGATTCTGAGTCACACGGAATGTATTGGGTAAATATGCCCGATATTTCTTCGTCTGTAAATAATATTCAGGTGCAACGTGGAGTAGGTACCTCATCTAATGGAGCTTCTGCATTTGGTGCCAGTATAAATGTGGAAACAAACACCCTAAATAAAGAAGCTTACGGAACATTAGATAATTCATTTGGCTCATTCAACACACTAAGAAATACTGTTAAAGCAGGTACAGGTTTGTTGAATGATAAGTTCATTATTGATACACGTTTATCAAGCATCCAGTCAGATGGCTATGTTGATAGATCTGCTGCAGAATTAAAATCGTTTATGCTTTCTGGAGTCTGGCTTGGAGAAAATTCCACACTTCGTGCCACCATGTTTAGTGGAAAAGAGAGAACAGAGCAGGCCTGGTATGGGACGCCAGAATCTGTAATTAATGGAAGTATAGAAGATATTACTGCATATGCAGATCGCAATTATATATTTAGTAGTGACAGAGATAACTTATTGACTGCAGGTCGTAAATACAATTACTATACTTACGATAATGAGGTTGATAATTACCAACAAGATCATTACCAATTGCATTTTAACCATTCCTTTAACAATGACTTAAAATTTAGTTCAGCAGCTCATTACACAAGAGGAAGAGGTTATTTTGAACAATTTAAAGCCGATGAAGATTTTGAAGACTATGGTTTTATACCAATTATTTTATTAAGTGATACAATAAATACCACTGATTTGATTCGAAGAAGATGGCTAGACAATCATTTTTATGGTGGTGTTTTTTCTGTTAACTTCGATAAAGATGCCCTTAGCTTAATTTTCGGTGGTGGTGCAAATCAATATAAAGGTGGACATTTTGGTGAAGTGATATGGGCAGAATATGCATCAAACAGTCAGATAAGAGATCTTTATTACGACAACGATGCTGAAAAGAATGAGGCACATACCTATTTAAAGGGGACCTATAAGTTTGATCGGTTAACGCTGTATGGGGATCTTCAATTCCGACATATTGATTATACCTTTTTAGGTATTGATGATGTCAGTGGTTCAATAGAGGCGGTTAGTCAAACCAAAACATTTAACTTTTTTAATCCAAAAGCAGGTCTAATGTACGATTTTGATGAGCGAAATAATGTTTATGCCTCTATAGCTGTTGCTAATAGAGAGCCTATTCGTAAAGACTTTAGGGAGAATACACCTAATAATCAGCCTAAAAGTGAAAAGCTTATAAACCTAGAATCGGGATACCGTTATAAAGGCCAAAGTTTAATGCTAAATACAAATGTTTATTATATGCATTACACAGATCAGTTGGTTTTAACTGGTCAAATAAATGATGTTGGCGATTATACTCGAAGAAATGTAGATGTGAGTTACCGCTCAGGTCTGGAATTGGAAGCAGCTTACCGTTTGTCAAATAAGCTGAGTGTGACTGGTAATACTACTTTTAGTAGTAATAAAATAAAAGCCTTTAATGAATATGTAGATAATTATGATGTTGGTGGTCAGGATACCATTGCCCATACAAATACCGATTTATCTTTTTCGCCTGATATAATTGCTTCTGCAGGTCTACAGTATGAACCTTTAAAAGGCATGAGTATTCGCTTTTTAGGAAAGCATGTAGGCGACCAGTTTTTAGATAATACATCTACTGATACACGAAAATTAAATGCATATACCACATGTAATTTACATGTGAATTATACTCTTGAGGATGTTCTTTTTAAACAAATGACTTTTAGCTTAATGGTAAATAATGTCTTTAATGAACTATACGAAAACAATGGTTACACATGGGGTTACGTATATGAGGGAGAAAGAACTGTTGAGAATTTTTACTTTCCTCAGGCAGGAAGAAACTTGATGTTAAGAGTGTTAATTAAACTATAGACAAAAAATTAAATGGAAGCATAATGATTGTTATCTTTATACTTCATTTTTTCTAAGATTATGAGACATTTTTTTTACATTTTATTATTTATTTTTTCTATTTCGGCCTGTGAAAACGGAGGCGATATAAAACTTCCTAATGATGTAAGGTGGGTTATCCAATCTAGTGAATACACCTCTCTTTGTGAACAAATATATAGTTCGGCTGGTTCGGTATTGCAAAATCAATTTGAAGGTGTAGATCATCCTGTTATTGTGATGGACTTAGATGAAACGGTGCTTAATAATGTTCAGTATCAAGTTGTATTGTTTGAGAAATCTGAAACATACAACCCAACCAGTTGGAATGCATGGGTAAATAAAGAACTGGCAACTCCTGTTCCTGGAGCGAAGTCTTTTATTTTAGATTTTAAGGAAAAATATAAAGGACTTATTGTGTTCATTAGTAACAGGGATGCTTCTACTTTAAAAGCAACACGAAATAACTTAGATAGCTTGGGCCTTCTTTTTGAAGATGATGTGTTTTTATTGCGAAAGGATAAACAAGATACCAAGATTGTAAGAAGGGCTGAAGTTTTAGAGGGGATAGGTAGAATGGAGAGTTACGGACCGAATAGCGTTTTGGCTTATTTTGGTGATCAGATTGGTGACTTTCCGATTGACACAAGTTTTGTGTTTTCTTTAAATAAATTCATGTTTCCGAATCCCATGTATGGAAAGTGGTAATGAGGAGTCTTTTTGTATTCTTTCTATTTGTTAACTAAATTATTATTCAGGCTTTCATTTTTAAGTTCCAAAAATTTTCTAATAAATTTTTGGTGTCCCTTTGAGTACAGAATTTCGGACTTAACGATATCATTTCCTATTTGAATTTCAAAAATATTGTTAGACGACTGAAAAACAGTTTGATTGAATCTGCCATAAATGGCATATTCGTCTTGTTTGAATCTAAAGTACAGTACAACACCTTTTTGTCTAAGTTCAAGATTACAGTTGATTAAATCGTTACTTTTTTCAAAACCGATGACATCCGGATAAATACTGATGATCTTATATTTTGGAGATCCAAATAATTGATTCTTAAACTTGGTTAGTAAATTAAATGATTGACCACATCTCTGTTCAATTTCAATTTCTTTTTGTTTTCTGTCAATACTTGTTTTAAGTAGCATGAGTCTTTTAATTTGTTAGTAACAGGTTGTCAATCTTCAAAATAATAAGACCAAAACATACCATTAATTAAAATTTTTTGAAGTCTATACCGAACGTTATATAACAAATTTATAAAAAAAATATTAATTTTGTATATCGTTTTTTATAAAAAATTATACAAAAACACTATATTCGTTTGTATTAATATTCAATGTTATGTGGAGAAGAAAAAAATAACCACAAAAGAAATTATTGAAACAATCAATAATACAAAGCCTAAAATCGTTTTTTACACTTATAAAATCAGTATAAGATTAAAAAATTTGGATTCAATTTCATTTTGGAAAGAAAAGTTTCCAAATGGTAAGGTTAGGTATTGTTAAGTATTTAATCTTTTAACACTTTTCATAGTTCAGGGGAACCTAAAACCACTCATATGAGTGGTTTTTATGCCATAGATTGTTTTAAATAATGTAAATTATTTATTGCCAGTTATAATTTTATGAAAAATACATTCTTTAATATATCAATTTCAATTGTCACGTTTTTAATTTCATACTTAATAGCCTATTTCACAAAGTCACCACTTGTTAAGAGTGCTGTAATTATTGCTTTTATTATTCAATGGGTTTTGTTTTTGCCTGCTTATTTTTTTCAAACTGAAAAGTTTTATGACATTGTTGGAAGTTTCAGTTATTTAACGGTTGTTTTATATATGTTTTTTTCTTCTTATATATCTAGTGGTTTTAATATTGGTAATTTTATTATTTCATTTCTTATCATTATATGGGCATTGCGCTTAGGGTCTTTTTTGTTTTTAAGAATTTGCAAAGAGGGAGAGGATAAAAGATTTAAGTTGATAAAACCCTCTGCAACTCGATTTTTTATGACATGGACTTTACAAGGTATGTGGGTTTCGGTTTGTTCATTATCTGCATTAACTGCTATGTCAAGCCCTACAGGAGTTGTTGTCAATGAAATGTTATTCATTGGGATATCCATTTTTATTTTTGGTTTATTATTAGAGATAATAGCAGATTATCAAAAAACACAATTTAGAAACAAGCCAGAAAATAAGGGGCATTTTATAAGTTCTGGTTTGTGGGCTTATTCTAGACATCCAAATTATGTTGGTGAAATTGTGTTATGGACAGGTGTTTCTGTAATGTCTTTTTCATCACTTTCGGGCTGTCAATACATTGCTTTAATTTCTCCAATTTTCACATATTTATTACTTGTTTATGTAAGTGGTGTTAGGATTTTAGAGGCAAGTGGTAAAAAAAGATGGGGGCACTTAAAAAGCTATCAAGAATACCTTAAAAACACGCCATCTCTTTTATTATAAGTGATTTATCTATTGCATTTGTTTGTTTTGATTAAACAATTGATTAGTTAGAATTGCTCTGTTTGCCTATGTTTTTTTGATCAATCTCATTTTTGTATCTTTCCAAGCATATTCCCCACCCAAATGAAAAAATTACTTTATATATTACTTATATTACCCTATATTCTTTTTGCTCAAGTTTCACAATTTATCAATTATGAGGCTACAGCATACGATTTAAATGGTACAGAAATTTTATCTCAAGAAATTAATGTAAGGTTGTCTATTGTTAAGTCTATAGGTTCTGAGTCATCCGAATGGGTAGAGCTCCACGAGGTCGTGACTTCTGATAAAGGTTTGTTTACATTAAAAATAGGCGGTGGTTCAAAAATAGGCGGCCAGCTTATTAGCTTTGAAGATATTGATTGGCTTAATGAAGCTTATTTTTTAAAAATAGAATTAGATCTTAATAAGAGTGGTGTTTATTTAGATTTTGGTATACAACAATTTTTGACGCTTCCTTATGCAGTTTATGTTGATAAATCAGATGAACCTCAGTTAACAGGACTTCAGGGGATTCAAGGCGAACAAGGTGTTAAAGGTTCTCAAGGAGAGCAGGGTGTTCAAGGTTTACAAGGAGAGCAAGGTATTCAAGGTCCTCAAGGAGAGCAAGGTATGCAAGGTCCTCAAGGAAAACAAGGCATGCAAGGTGAAAAAGGAGTGCAAGGCCCTAGAGGTGAGCAAGGTCCTCAAGGTATTCAAGGAGAGCAAGGTATTCAAGGTAAGCCTGGTGAAATTGGCCCACAAGGCGAACGTGGTTTTCAGGGTGAACAAGGTGTAAGAGGTGAGCAAGGAGTTCAAGGTAGGCCTGGTGAAATTGGTCCTCAAGGTGAACGTGGTTTTCAAGGTGAGCAAGGTATAAGAGGTGAACAAGGGATTCAAGGGGAACTGGGAGAAATTGGTCCTCAAGGCGAACGTGGTTTTCAGGGTGAGCAAGGTGTAAGAGGTGAACAAGGAATTCAAGGGGAACCGGGAGAAATTGGTCCTCAAGGCGAACGTGGTTTTCAAGGTGAACAAGGTGTAAGAGGTGAACAAGGTATTAAAGGCCCTCAAGGAGAACCTGGTTCAAAAGGAGAACGAGGCTCTCAAGGTGAACAAGGTATTCAAGGTGATCTAGGCCCTCAAGGCAAGCGAGGTATTCAAGGTGAGAAGGGTGATGTTGGTGCACAAGGCCCTAGAGGCGAACCCGGTACAATTCCATCTTATATGGATAGTTTACTAAAAGATTTAGAAATCAAGATGGATAGTATTGATGATTTATTTAGATCGTTTGAATCTAGGTTTGGATGTGTCGATAAAGAGGCTTGTACTTACAGTCCTATTGCTACGGTTGCAGATAATTCTTGTGAATATGCAGAGCGAGGTTATGATTGTGATGGAAATATTAGTGAACCTTATGTTGGAATGCATGCATTTGGAGGTATTATATTTAAATTGAATGAAGCTGGTGATGGTGGATTTGTGACCACCTTAAAAGATGTTGATTATACTGATTGGGCTGCTGCTAAGGCTATTTGTGAGTCTTATGAAGGAGCAGATTATGAAGGTTGGATTTTACCTTCACTAGTTGATTTAAAAGAGATGTATAATTCAATTGGATATGGAAGTAAAGCTGGAAATATAGGAGGTTTTTCGAGTGAAAATTATTGGTCTTCTGAAAGTTCTAAAACGGGTAATTGTAAGCAGGCTTATGGTTTCTCAAGAGATAAAGGATATATTAATTGTGAAACTGAAAATCCAAATCTATTTGTTCGCCCTGTAAGATCTTTCAAAATTAATTAGTAAAAGCCTTTTTATTTGAATATGTCTTTTACAGATGTGTTGGTGTGTTCAATAAATTTTAGTATTCTGGATTTCCCTAAGCCACTTTCTGCAGAACTACGAAATGTTTGGGGAATATCTTCCCATGTTTTAAGCATTTCGGTCTTGTATTTAGTTATATTTTTGTTGAGTTGAGAGCTCGATAATTTGTCCATTTTTGTAAATATAATGACAAAAGGAATCTGATTTTGTCCCAACCACTCCATAAACAGCATGTCTATTTTTTGTGGTTCATGGCGAGAATCCACTAGGACAAAAGTACATATGAGATTTTCTCTTTTTTCAAGATATTCGTAGATGAATTTAGCGAAAATAGAACGGTTTTTCTTTGAAACTTTGGCGTAACCATATCCGGGTAGATCGACTAAAAACCAATTGTCATTAATTTTAAAGTGGTTAATCAACTGAGTTTTTCCTGGCTTGCCAGATGTTTTAGCCAGTGACTTACGCCCCGTAATCATATTAATTAAAGAAGATTTTCCAACATTAGAGCGTCCTATGAAAGCGTATTCTGGGATACGTTCTTTAGGGCATTTGTCAATATCTGAATTGCTGATGACAAAGTCAGCACTTTTAATTTTCATCTTAGTGTTTTTTCAACCATTTAACACATGTGTTGGCAAAATCTATAGGATGTTCCATCATTGGTGCATGTCCACATTTGTCAAACCAAAACAAATCGGAGTTAGGTAAAAGTTTGTAAAATTCTTCCGCTACTTCCGGTGGTGTTACGGTATCATTTTTACCCCATAAAAGACACGTATTTTGTTTCATGTTTTGGAGTTCTTTTGCCATATTATGTCTTATTGCAGATTTAGCAATTGCTAATATTCGGATGACTTTCTCTCTTGAATTAACAGATTCAAATACCTCATCTACTAATTCTTTGGTGGCTATTTTAGGATCGAAAAAAACATCCTGTGTTTTCTCTTTTATATAATTGTAATCTTCTCTACGAGGAAATGTATCGCCCATTGCTTTTTCATATAAACCCGAACTTCCTGTGAGTAATAGTCTCTTTACAATTTTAGGGTTGTTTTTTGTGAAAATAAGTGCCACATGGCCTCCAAGAGAGTTTCCTAAAAGTGATACGTCTTTCAGTTTTAAATCGCCGATAAATTTTTCTAAAAATCTAGAGATGCCCTTCGCACTCGTTTTTAGAATTGGTAATGTGTAAATCGGTAATGATGGTATGATGACTCTGTATCCACCTTTGGCAATAATGTTAGCGGTTTGTTCAAAATTACTTAAAGCACCCATTAAGCCATGCAAGAAAATGACAACAGGCCCTTCACCAATATCAACGTATTCGTATTTGTTGTCTTTTATTATTTCATATTTCATGACAGCAACTTTAGAAATCAAAATTAATAATAAATCATTTAATGATTTATGCTCCTAATATTTTCCTGTTCTAAACGCACTGAATTTATCCCATATAGCCTCAGTTTTCACTCATGGTGGTAAAATATATTATAAAGTTATTAACAAAGTGGTAAAAAGTGGTAAAAAGTGGTATATATTTGTTTTTCATTAAAACGAATGGCATAAAGTGAAGAATTTAATTGGGATGTATGAGTGTAAGGTTGACACCAAAGGGCGTTTGATGCTCCCTTCTGGCTTGAAGAAGCAGCTTGCTGTAGAGCTTCAGGAAGGGTTTGTGTTAAAGCGTTCGGTCTTTAACTCTTGCCTTGAGTTACATACAATGGCTGAATGGAATGGTGTGATGGCTGATGTAAACAAGTTGAATCGTTTTGTCAAAAAGAATAATGATTTTATCAGAATGTTTACTGCAGGGGTCAGAATGGTTGACGCTGATAGTACTTCTAGAATTCAAATTCCTAAAGATCTGATCAATTTTGCAGGGATAAAAAAGCAATTGGTTTTGGCTGCGGTTGGAAATGTAGTTGAGATCTGGGATAAAGAACAGTATGAAAATACTGTATATGATGCATCTGTAGATTTTGGTGAATTAGCGGAAGATGTAATGGGTGGAAAAAATAAAGTGGACGAGCATGAGTAAATATCATGAACCTGTTTTATTGAATGAATCTGTTGATGGATTAAATATTGATTCGAAAGGCGTTTATGTTGATGTTACTTTTGGCGGAGGTGGGCATTCGAGAGCGATTTTATCAAAGTTAGATGGTGGCCATTTATACGCTTTTGATCAAGATGATGAAGCATTGAATAATGAGATAGAAGATGAAGGGTTCACCTTGATTAATGCGAATTTTAGATATCTCAAGAATTCACTTCGAATGTACGGTGTTAAAGAGGTCGATGGTTTGTTGGCAGATTTGGGAGTTTCTTCATATCAGTTTGATGTTGCCGATAGAGGTTTTTCTATTCGATTCGAATCAGATCTAGATATGCGAATGGATCAGAATGCTGAACTAGATGCTTATAAGGTTTTAAACACCTATGAGCAGGATGAGTTGCGAGATATTTTAAAGTGCTATGGAGAATTAAAGCGTCCTGGAGCAATAGCCCGTGTTATATTCGAAGCTAAACAGAATAAGCCTATTAAAACAGTAAATGAGTTGAAAGATTTATTGAGGTCTTTTACACCTAAGATGCAAGAGCATAAATTTTTCGCACAGGTCTTTCAAGC
>TARA_B100001093_G_scaffold286029_1_pt1 | contig 10949 bp, 7 predicted proteins | sample TARA_B100001093 | Tara Oceans TARA_B100001093 (sample SAMEA2623116) | marine metagenome | biome: marine biome (ENVO:00000447); feature: surface water layer (ENVO:00002042); material: "saline water (ENVO:00002010), including plankton (ENVO:xxxxxxxx)" | depth 5 m
TAATGATATTAAAAATGCAATTAAAGTAACATTACCAGGTAATCTTTTTAGAAATCCATTTGCTGTTCATTATATTCACAAGTTTGAAGAATATACTAAATTAAATAAAAAAAAGATGAATAATGATATTATAGAGAATGCTAGAGCTAATTATACAAAGGTTATGAATAAATTTAATAAAGCTAGATTTTTATTCTATAATGCAAATGATGTAGATAATGAATCATTTAAACCAATTGTAATTGGTTTATCAGAAGATGAAATTAAAAGAAAAATGAATGAAAAAATCAAAAAAAATCCTGAGAAATATAAAAAATATAAATTAGTAAGAGTTAGTCTATTAGGTTTAATTAAAAATATAGGACAGACAGAATATCAAATAGGTATTGGTGGTGGATTAGGTATTTCTGTTATGGTATATTCAATAAATGAATTTAATAGGATTATTCAAAGTTCAAATGATCCTTATGCTACTTTTTGGTATACTGATGAATTATTAGCAAAAAAAGGATTATCTGTTAGTCATATAAAAAAAGCAATTAAATTAGTATTAAAAGGTGTATTATCATCTAATCCCTTTAAAGTGTATTATGTTCATAAATTTAGTGAATATAATAAATTAAAGAAAAAAAATAAAAATTAAAAAATATAATCATATATTAATTTTAATAATATATAATTAACAATTATTCTTAACAAATTTATTAAAATAACCTCCTTCTTTACTATCTCCATATGCAAATTTAATTTTTTTTATATAATCATTTACTTTAGTATTACGAAGTGGACTAAAGAAAGCCTCGTACTTTAGTGCGGAGAGGATGTCATTAATATTATACTTATTATAACTAAGCGTCTTTTTATTTTATAAATATACCATTATTCTTTTTTATTATTTGAATTTCAGGAAATAAATTCTCAATAAATTCATGCATATATTTATAACCATAACTTCGTTGATCAAAAGAGGGATCTTTAAGTAATAATTTCTCTTTTATTACTGATAAATTAATAGTATTATTCATATTTTCAATTGTTGATTTAATTGTATCTATTAAATCAGCAACAATAACTATATGAATTGATTTATTAATTTCGATAAATCTAAAATAGTTTGGATATTTACTTTTTATATATTTTTCAAAATAAAGATATGTATTATAAGAATATTTTTTTTTTGTATCATAAATATCTGATAAATTTTTTTTTAATTCAATAATATGTATTTTTTTTCTACCTTTAAATGAAGTAAATATATACCTTAATTCTTTATTATCTTCACTTAAATATAATAATTTATTAGATATTATATTATTTTCTTCGTCATCTATATTTTTTAATACTTCATTTGATATAAATATATCACATGAATTTTTTAACATATTTGGTGTATTTTTACTTCCAAATCCAAATACTTTTTTCCCTTCTGATCTAATTCTTTTTGTTACGTGAGAATAATCACTATCTGAAGATACAATAATGAATGTATTAATGTTATTATTATTATATAAATCCTTTAAAATATCACAAATTAAATATATATCTGTTGAATTTTTTTTTGATAAATTAATACAATTTACTGACTCAAATGCATAATTGATTGATATTTCTCGCCATCCTTTTATTTCTGTTTTTGACCAATCTCCGTATATTCTACCAATAATTATTCTTCCATATTTTTTTATTTCCTCATGAATATAACAAAAATCTTTATGATTCGCATTATCACCATCAACATAAACTGCTATGTTTTCTGATATTGCTTTATATGACATTCTTAATTAACTAATTGCTTATACTTTAAATAAGTTTAATATATTCACAAACTTTAAGAATATTAAAAATTGAAATTCATTTATTTAAATAATTTTAGTTATTTTATATAATAAATATGGTTAAAGTAACATATAACGATAATGAATATGATTTAGAAAAATTATCAAAATATTCAGATTATTTTAAAACAATTAATTATGAATCAAAAGAAAATTTTATTGATTTTTTTAAAAGAGGAAATGTAATATTTAAAATTTTAGAGTTATTAAGTAATGATTTAAATAATGAAATTATAATAAAGAATTTTAATGAAATGATTGATTTAATGAATTTGCTTGAAGAAATGTCTCTTTCGAATAAAGATATTGTAAATAAAATTAATGTAAAACCTGAAGTAGCATATAATACATTAAATTATATTAAAAATAATAATGTTTGTTTAGAAAATACATTTCCAATTATTAAAATGTATCTAAAATATAAATTTGATAATCAATTAAATAATATTATTAAATCAAAAGAAATATTTAGATGTATTGACAGAAAATTAAAAATTTATGAAGATTATAACGAAAATAAATTGACATTAAAACAAAAATATAGCAAACAATTTATGAGAGAATATTATAAAAATTTGCCTGTTTATCCGAAATTATTAATTCATAATACACCAGAATTAAATATTATAAATTATTCTAAAATATGTGATATGATTATAAGTAGAAATGAAAAACTTAGTTTATTAGGATCAAAATTTAAACAAACTGATTTTAATAAAGAAAAGTTTTTTGGCGTATCTGATCGTGAATTTAATAAAGTATGTAGTAATTCATTAGAATGGTTGATTTGGAATTCTGAATTATCATTAAATTATTCTGATCTATCAAATGAAATATTATCACAAATAAAAGTTCCTTTTAATTTAAATTTATATAATTGTGATAAAAATATTGATATAATTAAGTTATTAAAAAGTGAACACTTTATACATATTAATAAATTACAAAAATTAAAATTATATGAGGGAGACAGTGATCCAAATCAAATAATTAAACTTAATAAAAATAATAAAATAGAACATTATTATTCTAAATTTAAACATAATTTGTATGATTTATGTAATAAAAATTTAGAAGATATAAAGATTTTAATAGAAGAAAAATTATATTCTTTGTATGATATATTTTTATTAGCAGAGAAGAATGAAAATATCACAATTTTAAATTGGTTAAAAAAAAATTATGATTTAAATTTTATTAATCAAGATATGTATTTAAAAGCGCTAAAGAATGGAAATATATTAATTTTAAGTTGGTTAGAAAAAAATTATAGTTTAAATATTATTAATGAAGAAATGTTTGTATATTCTTTATTTGGTATATATTTATCAGCAGCAAAAAATGGAAATATATTAATTTTAGACTGGTTAGAAAAAAATTATGATTTAAATTTTATTAATGAAGAAAATTATATAAATATATGGTATTTTCATGGCAAACCAAGGCATGGTAAACTATACAATCGTTTTTTTCCTAGTAAATGCACACCATTAGATTGGTTAAATAATATAAGTAATATAAATAGAAAAATAGTTAATCATAAGATAATTAAAAAAGATGGTAATAAGATTGTTAAGAAAAGAAAAAAATATAATTATGATAATAATTATTCTTTATTAGAAATTTTATCTGAATATGAATATGAAAATATACCTGAAAATACTTGGTATAAAGAAATAAAAAAAGAAGATAATACATATCATTATAATGATTCAGATTTAGAATCAGATTCATATTCAGATTCAGATTTAGATTTAGATTTAACTACTGATTTTGTTAATTATTATAGAGGAATAAAAAATTATTTTTGTGAAAACTATGAAAATGAAATTGATATAATGTATAGTTATCCTGCAAGAATTGCTGCTGAGTTTAAACAATGGGAAGCATTAAAATGGTTTTTTGAAAGAAAACCATTTAAATTATCTAAACATGTATTTGAACATATTATTTTAAATAATTCATATGATATGATGTTATGGGCATACGAAGTTAAATGTCCATATATTCTTAAAGATATTTATAACAATGTAGCAAAAATTGGTAATTTAGAAATGTCAACATATATTTTAAGTAAAGAAAATATATCAGAATTGAAAAAAATACGAAGTATTAGTGATGATAATATAAAAAATGCAGTAAATTTATGGTGTATTAATAAAAATGAAGCAATTATTAGGTATGGAAATATTAATGAGTGGGATGTATCGTGTGTAACTAATATGAGTAAATTATTTAAAAAAAAAGAATTTAATGATGATATATCTAGCTGGGATGTTTCAAATGTTAAAGATATGAGTTGGATGTTTTCAGATGCTAAGTTATTTAATCAACCTATAGCTTGCTGGGATGTTTCTAATGTTACAAATATGAGTGGTATGTTTGCTTCAGCAAAATCATTTAACCAACCTATTAATAATTGGGATGTTTCAAATGTTATAGATATGATTGATATGTTTTGTTGTGCAGAATCATTTAACCAACCTCTTAATAATTGGAAAGTTTCAAATGTTACAAATATGGGAGCTATGTTTTGGGGTGCAGAATCATTTAATCAACCTATAGGAAATTGGGATGTATCTAATGTTACAAATATGGAAGATATGTTTCGTAAAGCAAAATCATTTAACCAACCTCTTAATAATTGGAAAGTTTCAAATGTTACAAATATGGGAGCTATGTTTGCTAGTGCAGAATCATTTAATCAACCTATAGGAAATTGGGATGTTTCTAATGTTAAAGATATGGGAAGAATGTTTTCAAATGCTAAGTTATTTAATCAACCTATAGGAAATTGGGATGTTTCACAAGTTACTGTTATGAATAGAATGTTTGTACGTACAGAATCATTTAATTATGATATATCTAGTTGGGATGTTTCAAATGTTAAAGATATGAGTTGGATGTTTTCAGATGCTAAGTTATTTAATCAACCTATAGGAAATTGGGATATTTCAAAAGTTAGAGATATGTCATGGATGTTTTTAAATGCACCATCATTTAATCAAGATATTAGTAAATGGGATATTTCAAACAAAGATATTGAAGGATTACTTAGTAATACTACATCTTTTAATAAAGATCTTAGTTCTTGGAATATTGATGATGACATACTTTATATTGAATATTATTATGATAATTATTTTGAAGAATCATCAGAAGAAAATAATACAGAACCAAATATATATGAATCAAGTTTATATGATCGTGGATATGAAAGTGAAAATGAAAATTTAGATTATTATTCATATTGTTGTCATGGTCAAGGTGATTAATTATTATTATCTAATATAATTTAATTTCTATATTAAACAAATTATTATAATAATTATATATTAATTTTAATAATATATAATTAACAATTATTCTTAACAAATTTATTAAAATAACCTCCTTCTTTACTATCTCCATATGCAAACTTAATTTTTTTTATATAATCATTTACTTTAGTCGTACTAATATTATATTTATTAATCATAATATCTTTAATCTTATTATAACTAGGCTTTTTTAAACTTAATTTTAATGACTTAACTTTATAATCATACATAAATATCTCTCTCGCTATCTTATAATTAAATTTTTCTGGTATCTTTAATCCTGTTTCATTATTTAACAATTCCTCAATTGTTTTATACTTCTTTATCATATCTAATGCCCTCTTCTTTCCAATTTTAGGTATTGTAGATGAATAGTCACAACCTAATAATATACATAAATCAATAAACTCTTTATATGTCAATCCTAATCCTTTCAATACTTTTTTTAAATTAATTTCTTTGACTAATTTTGTTCCTGATAAATTTCTTAATAAAATTGGACTACCGAATGTTAATAAATCCATATCTTCACTCGCAACTCCATATACATTCTTTAATTTTGCTATAACCGCACAATATGGATCTGCTTCACTTTCACCCTCATAAATCGGAATACCAAATAAAGTTAATATCTCTTTCACTTCCTCTATATTATTCTTTGATATTGTAAAACTTCTCTTAAAATCTTTTATCCTATCTAACTCATTCTCATACTCGTTTATTGCTAGATTCTCTAATATTTTATCTTTTTTATCCTTTCTACCCTTTAATGTTTCGTATTTCGATTCAGGAGGCTTCCCATCAAATACAAATACTGGTGTTAAACCATTCTTTAACATCATTAATGCCTTGTTTATAACTCCTACTATGTGGGTTGTCATTTTACCCTCATTATTCTTTAAATCACTACCTGTACTCCTTATCGCAATCACAAATTGATAAATTATCATACTGGCATCCAATACTACAATTTTGTTCTTATAATGATTGATTTTGTGTTCAGTAATGGAATCAGGTGCATTCTCTTCTATTAGTTTATACAAATTCTTTATTCCCATTATAAAATTTAATATAAATAATTCTTTAAATATTTAAAAATTTATTTATATCATAAATTATGAAATTAGAACCAGAAGTAGAGTATGGTAATAAAGAATATAAATTAAAAATAATTAATAAAGAAAATGATAGAATAGAAAAATTAGCTTCTCAATTAAAATGGCGATTAAATGAAGGTAATGGGGAAGCATTATATTACATAGGAGTAAATGATGATGGTAGTGTAGTTGGTTTAAGTGGTAATGAGTTAAAGGAAACAATTATGAATATAAAAAAGATGTGTGAGAAGATAAATAGTAAAATAATATCAACAGAAAAAATAAATAAATATTACGTATTAAAAATTAGATTTACTAAAAATGAGATTAAGTCAAAAAGGATTTTATTTATTGGACCACATAATGGTGGTAAGACTACATTAATATCAAATTTATCAAGAAATATTAATGATAATGGAAATGGTTATAGTAGGAATTATGTATTCAATCATAAACACGAAATTTATTCAGGAATGACTTCAAGTATTAGTATTGAAAATGTAAAATTATGTCAAAATAATATTGATATTATTTTAAATTTAATTGATACACCAGGTAATATAAAATATAGAAAAACTTTAATAAGAGCAATTAATAAATATTTACCAGATTTAATATTATTAATTTTAAATCCGATAGAAATAGATATTAATACAATAAAATTTTATTTAGATATAATAACTTTTTATGATTATGAATTTAAAATAATATTTTGTAAAAATGATTTATATAATAAAAATAATAAAAATTTTTTAATAAAGTTTATAAATGAATATCTTAATAAAAAATTTTGTATAATTGAAATTAATAATATTAATAATTTAAATTATAATAAACTTTTAAAATTGCTAATTAATTGTGAAACAAATAAGTTATGTAAAGATAATATTAAAATTCAAGTTTGTGATAAATTAAGTATTCCTAATTTAAAAAAGATTTATACTGGATTAACTTTTGATGATATATTAATTAATGAGAAGTATTATATTCATTCACCAAACTTTTCAAAAGAAATTATTATTGATAGTATTTATTTTAATGATAAATCAATTAAAAAAATTAAAAAAAATAATTTAATTACTTTTACAATTTTAAATGATAATATTTATGATAATAAATCTGATATAATTATTACAAAAAATAATGATTATATTAAATTTAAAGAACTAATAATTAGATGTAATAAAGATATAAAAAATAAAAATGTATTATGTTTTTTTAATAATCAATTTAATAAACTTTATATAGAAAAATTAGATAATAATTTATATAAAATAACTAATATTGATAATTCTTATTTCATAAATATTAATTCAAAAATAATTATTAAAGATAATAATGAGTATTACTTTTGTTATATTATTTAATTATTAATATAACTTATATTTAAAAATATAAGTTATATTAATAATTAAACAATGAATATAATTAAATATTTTAAAAATAAAAAAAATTTAGAAAATAATCAAGTTATTGATAAAGATGAATTTAATCATTCAGAAAATAATCAACTTATTGAAAATGATGAATCTAACAGTTTAGAAAATAATTTTGAAATAAATAATAATTTGGATTTAAATAATTATCAAGAGAACTTTACTAAAAATATAATAGAAAAATTTTTTTTTAATCCATATATGAAAAATAGTAAATTTAATTCTTACATTATTGATTTAGAATTTATAAAATTTTGTAAAAAATGGTCATTAAATAGAGATTTAAATATTGATCATTGGAATAAAATTTACAAATCTTATGAAAAAGAAATTAATGATAATAATAATTTAATATTAAATAATACAATTGCTGTAGCATTATATAAAAATAATTTTTATATATTAGACGGTCAACATAGATTAAAAGCAATAAAAGAATTATTAAAAAAATATAATTTTGCTTGTAAAATTAGAATAGATTTATATAATACTGATAATTATGATAATATGATCAAAATTCTTAAAGATATAAATTCAACATATCCATTACTAGTTGAAAATAAAATAATAGAAAATATAAATAATATTCTAATTTTTTTTAAAAGTAATTATTTATATCAAAAATCTAATATAATAAAACCTAGTAATTGTGTTAGACCATTTATAAATGAAAACTTGATGGTAGAAAAAATAAAAAAGTCAAGTTTTTTGTTATCAAATACAAATAAAAGTACTATAATAAAACATATTACAAAGATTAATAATGATTATTCAAAAATGAATATGGATGAATTAAAATTTAATAATAAAAAAATTACAGAACGTATGTATTTACAAGCAAAAAAATATAATTGTTTTTTAGGTTTTGATAAATCCTTTCAATGGATTGATAATATAAATAAAATTTTAGAAGCTAATTTTAATAACAAATTATAAAAATAAATAAAACATTCGCTTATTTAAATTATGTAATTCTAAATCCTTTAAATATTCATTTAAAAATAATTTCACTGATTCATAACTATTTAAATTATATTTATACTTTTCATTTATCTTTAATAAAATTTTATCAATTAATATTTTATTATTGAATGTAAGATTTAAATAATCATTTTTATTTAACAAATTTATTAAATTATTTATCTCAATTATATCCATTATTTTATTTACAAATATTGTTTGATCATTTGAAAAATACATAATAAAATTACTCATAAATAATGATTCTAATTCTACTGGTTTTATATTTTTTAATAAATCTGAAATTACTTCCTTTGATAACATTAAATTTTCTAAATAATTTTTAATTACATTAATACAATTAATATTAGGATATATATAATTTATAAAACTATCTATATTTGAATTATATGGTCTTTGCAAATTAGACATAACTACATTATGTGGTGTTTCATAACTTGGTGTATAATAATTTGGAACATATGTACTTCCATAATTATAGGGATTACCATAATTTTGACTAACAGGAATATATGATGTTTCATTTGATTTAATTGGTTTGTAATAAGATTGTGTTGGAGGAACTGTACTGTAATTTAAATTTTTAATATTATTTGGTTCATTATTATTTAATAAATTCAATGACTTATCAGGTGAACTTGATAATGTATTCTCTTGAAAAGTTGGTGTATACGAAGATACATAAATTAAATTATTTTTAGATTCCATTTTATATAACAATAATATTAGTAGTATATATTAAATAAATCAATTTTTTTATAAGTATAATGATTCAAAACTAACAATATCTCTCAATATTTTATCTTCCATATTTTCTAATTTTTCAAGTAATTTTATATATCCAAATGTTTCGCAAACATATTTAATTTCGTTACATATATTTAAAACTTTAATTATATTTTTAACAAAATTACCTTCATATAAATTTAATTCACAATTTTTATAAATTGCATCAACAGTATTTCCCTTAGCCCAAAGATATGATGATTCGATAAAATCATAACTTAAATTATCAAAAGAATCAACTAAATATTTACTAGCTTTACAATTTAAATTTTCTTGTATTTCTTCAATTTGTTTAATATTATCAATCATATTTGAACTAATATCTAATTCTTTTGCATAATTATATTCTTCATTATTTTTTTCATTAACTAATAACGCTATAACTCCAAATATTTCCTCAAAACTTAAATCCTCTAAAATATTAGATTCAATAATTTCTGTTAATAAAATTTCATCACATTCATTAATTTCTGCTCCAATAAATCCCTTTTTTAATAGATCTTCTTTACATAATTCTTTAACATCTTTTTCACTCTTTTCAATATAATTTAAATCCATCAAATATTCTTTTGATATATTTAAACCAAATAATAAATCATTCTCAACCAATTTCCTTTCAAAATTTAAAATAATTTTATTTTTATCTATTAATTTATTTCTAAAATTATATTCATTTAATATATTCTTATCTTCTTTAATTAAATCTATTTCTCTTAATAATTTTTTTCTTTTATTACCTTTTGTATTATTAAATTTATTTTCCAAATTAATTAAATTATCTACTTCATTTTTATATTCTGATTTATCATTTTTTTCTTTTAATAAATTGTAATTATTTTTTAATGTTTCTAATTCACCAAATTTATTAATATCTATTTTTTTTTTTTCATCTCCTAATAAAGATTTTTCTAAAAAATTACTTAAATTATAATCATCTGTTTGAACTACTTTTAATAAGAATTTTGTATTTAATATAAGTTTTGATTGTATAGATACAGCACTTCCAGTTAACATATTTTTAAATTCATCAGCTTTTAACATATTTTTTAAAGGAAGAAATATTACAGTACCTTCTGTATCTTTACCTCTTCTTCCTGCTCTACCAGCCATTTGTAAATATTCAGCAGTATTTAAATTTCTGAAGCCATTGCAATTTGAATCATATTTATTAGTTTCAGTAAAGATAACACATTTTGTAGGCATATTAACTCCAACAGCAAATGTTTCTGTAGCAAATAATATTTTAATTAATCCTTTTGAAAATAAAATTTCTTGTAATTCTTTTAATGGATGTACTAATCCAGAATGATGAAAACCAATACCTTTAACCAATAATTTATATATTTGTTGTGTTTGACCTAATTTTTGATAATCTTTAAACATACCTGTTAAATACTTATCCATTATATTCCTGATTTCTCTAACTTCCAAATGACTAATTATATCTATATCAATTAACTTTGCATATTCTTCACATCGTTTTCTACTATAAGA
>TARA_B100001093_G_scaffold144814_1_pt1 | contig 10939 bp, 10 predicted proteins | sample TARA_B100001093 | Tara Oceans TARA_B100001093 (sample SAMEA2623116) | marine metagenome | biome: marine biome (ENVO:00000447); feature: surface water layer (ENVO:00002042); material: "saline water (ENVO:00002010), including plankton (ENVO:xxxxxxxx)" | depth 5 m
GATGCATCTTCTGATATTGGAGAAATATTAGATCCAATCGCTGACAAAATATTAATCGTATTTATATTATTTTCTCTAGCAGTTAACTTATCAAGCTATCTTATAGGTTTAATGAGCTCTATTATTATTTCAAGAGAAATATGGGTGAGCGCCTTAAGAGATTACAATGCAAGAAATGATAATATAGATGCAACAAAAGTTATCTATATTGCAAAGATGAAAACGACCATCCAATTATTCACAATTTCAGTTTATCTATTTGGTTTGGCATTATCTAATATGCTTATCTTGATTATTGGAGATATATTTTTAATAATTTCAACATTAATCACTTTATATACTGGTTACCTCTATACAGTTCAATCATTTGAAAAAAAATCAACTTATTGATTTTTTTGATACATATTAAGAATAAACAACTAAAGTGAGTTAAAATATGCTCAAAAATGGGGTGAAATGAAGTATTTTATTTTGGATGTCGATGGTGTCATGACAACCGGACAATTCCTATATGATTCATCTGGAAAAACACATAAGATTTTCGGTCCTGATGATAGTGATGGCCTGAATATTATAAGAGATTACATAGAAATTCATTTTGTTTCCGCAGATAAAAGGGGCTTTGAAATAAGCAAAAAAAGGATCCATGATGATATGGGCTATAAGATTGATTTAGTGCCATCAAGCGAGAGAGTTAAATGGATTGAAAGTAAATATAACCTCATGGATACAATTTATATGGGAGATGGCTTTTTTGATGATTTGATTATGAGTAAGGTAGGGTACTCGATTGCACCATCAAATTCAGATGAGAACGCAAAAAAACAAGCTGATTATGTGACAGAGAGATCTGGAGGAGATCGAGCGGTTGCTGAAGCTTGTGTTCATATATTAGAAAAATTTATTAAATAATTATGAAACCAATTTTAGATGAAATGAATATGATGGTTGATTCCTTAGTTGAAAATGAGGTTGAAAGCTATATTGAGCTGTTAACAGAAAGACTCTCTTCACCATCAAGAGATATTATTGGTTTAGCTGCAGGAAGGATGGGCTACTCTCTTAGAGCTTTTATTATGAGGCTTAATCATTTGGGATTTAATGCCTCAATGATAGGAGATACAAATGTCCCTAGGGTGAGAGAAAATTCAATTTTATTTATTAATAGCTCATCTGGCGAGACTCCATCAATCCTTTTATTTGCCGAACAGGCGTTAAAAGAAAAAGGCGAAATTTTTCTAACCACATGCAATAAAGAATCATCCATAGGAAAGCTTGCAAATTGTATTTTACAAATTCCCACCATTGAATCCGCACAATTAATGAAATCACCCTATGAGCAATTCAGTATGTTACTGTATGACTATATTATTTTTAGGTTAGTTAAAACTCTTGGATTAGATAAAGAGAAGATTTCAAGTAACCATTCAATTCTTGAGTAATTTATGAATAACTTTCTTGTATCGCTAATAACAATGGATCACATAAATTTTGAACGTGATATAAAACTTGTTGATGAACTAGGTGTTGATGGTTTACACATTGATATAATGGACGGTCACTTTGTCCCTAGATATGGAGTATATCCAGAAATTATTGATAGAATTTCAAAAATTTCTTCACTTCCTTTTGATTTGCACATGATGGTTGATGATGTTGAGTTTTGCATTGATCAATTCAAAAATACTTCTAATATTTCATATGTTCATTTTCATGCAGAGGCTTGTTTTGGAAATGAAATGAGAGTAATAGATAAGATTAGAAGTATTGATGCAAAGCCAGTTATATGTATTAATTTGGCTACAAGTTTCTCTGTACTTGATAGGTTAATTCCAAACAAGGAAATTGATGGTGTCATGCTTATGGGAATTCATCCTGGAGTACTAGAGCAAGATGCAAGACCAAAAAATATATTGAACGACTTAAAAGAATTAAAAAAAATTATTTCTGGAACAAATGCAGAGTCATTTATTGCTCTTGATGGAGCAGTAAGTATGGATACAATAAAGCCAATGCGAGAAGCGGGAATCAATCATTTTGTTGGAGGAACGAGCTCAATTTATAAAGGAGTAAATCGAGAAGACTCATGGAAAATACAACAAGAAAAAATCAACAGCAATTGGGAAGAAATAAAAAAAATCATTAGGTAATTATTATGTATAAAGTGGTTATTGCCTCCGCTGGTATAGGTAAAAGACTTGAAAATTTATCAAAAAATGTAAATAAAGCATTGGTAACAGTCAATCAAAAACCAGGCATTACATATGTTGTTGATAAATTTGATGAAGATGTTGAGATAGTTGTTCCTGTAGGATATAAAGCTCAATCAGTTAAAGATTTTTTAAGAATAGCGTACCCAAAAAGAAAGTTTACATTTATTGATATCGATCTTTTTGAGGGAAAAGGCTCTGGTTTAGGCTATAGCTTGTTGAAATGTAAAGATGTTTTACAGTGCCCATTTATTTTTATACCCAATGATTCAATTGTTGATGATGAAATTCCTGTTCCAGATAAAAACTGGATGGGTTATTCTGAATCACATACCTCTTTAGAGTATCGCTCACTTAAAATATCAAATAACGAAGTAAAAGATATACTAGCAAAAGGCTCATCCGGCAAGGTCTTTCCATACATTGGCCTTGCAGGAATTTTTGATTATAAGGATTTTTGGAAACATATGGAAAGTGGCAAATTAAAAGGAGCGATAGAAATTGGTGAAAGCTATGGACTTAAAAATATGCTTATAAATACAAAAATTAATGGTGTTTCTTTTACATGGCATGACACAGGCAATCTTGCAGCTTTACAAAAAGCAAGAGATTATTTGCCTAAAAATGATGTAGATGCAAATATTCTTGAAAAACCCGATGAGGCGATATGGTTTTGTAATAAAAAAGTTATAAAGTTTCATGTAGATAAATCTTTTATATCTGAAAGAGTAAAAAGAACTAAAAATCTTGAAAAGTTCGTGCCTAAGATTATTGATGTTGGCGAAAATATGTACTCTTACAATTTAATAGAGGGAGAGATATTTTCTAAAAATGTAAATTCTGAAAAATTTAAAGATTTTCTTAAATATATGACAAATTTTTGGAAATTGCACAAATTAAACGATGATGAAAAAAAAGATTTTAAAATGAACTGTTCTAAGTTTTATAAAGATAAAACCTTTGAAAGAATTAAATATTTTTTAAAAAGATTTGAGGTTGTAAATAAAGAAGTTTATGTAAATGATATAAAGATACCTAAATATGAGGACGTTTTAAAAAAGATAGATTGGAACACTATTTTTGATGGCTATCCTGTTAGATTTCATGGAGATCTTCATTTTGAAAATATTTTATGTGTTAAAAATAAAAAAAGACCATTTTATCTATTAGATTGGAGGCAAAATTTTGCAGGTAATTTAGATATCGGAGATATATATTACGATTTTGCAAAATTGAACCATGGACTAATAATCTCACATGAGATAATAAATAATAATCTTTTTGAAGTTAAAGTAGATGCAAATAAGATTTCTTTTGACTTTAATAGAAAAAATAATCTATATGAATGTCAACAGGTACTTAAAGAATATGTAGAAGATAATAATTTTTGTTGGAATAAAGTAAACTGTTTAACAAATTTAATTTTCTTAAATATAGCTGGACTGCATGAATATCCATATTCAATTTTATTGTATTATTTAGGTTTATCTAACGTTTGGAAAGACTATAAATAAATTAACTAATATTATATATATAAGATACAATCCACTTTTGGCTGGATGGCAGAGTGGTTATGCAGCGGCCTGCAAAGCCGTTTACGCCGGTTCGATTCCGGCTTCAGCCTCCATATGCCAATTCAATTTTTTTTGAAGGTACTTTGCAAAGAAAAATCAAGTATAATCTGCAATTAACACGTGCCCGGGTGGTGGAATTGGTAGACACAAGGGACTTAAAATCCCTCGCCAGCAATGGCGTGCCGGTTCAAGTCCGGCTCCGGGTACCAATATTGTGATAAAAGTTTCAAGAGAGGAGCTATGTTAGACAACAAGACAATATTAATAACAGGCGGAACCGGTTCATTTGGAAGTAAATTTGTTCCGATGACTTTAAAAAAATTTAATCCAAAGAAAATAATTATTTTTTCAAGAGATGAAATGAAACAGTGGGAAATGGCAAAAGAATTTCCCAATGAGGATAGAATTAGATTTTTTATTGGTGATGTTAGAGATAAAGAAAGACTTTATAGAGCTTTAGATGGAGTTGACTATGTAATTCATGCAGCGGCAACAAAAATAGTTCCAACTGCTGAATATAATCCCTTTGAATGTGTTAAGACCAACGTAATTGGAGCAATGAATGTTATTGATAGTTGCATTGATAAAGGTGTCAAAGGAGTTGTCGCATTATCTACAGATAAAGCTAGCAGTCCAATAAATCTATATGGCGCAACAAAATTGACTTCAGACAAATTATTTGTTGCAGGCAATGCATATTCTGGTGAACATCCAACAAAATTTTCCGTAGTAAGATATGGAAATGTAATGGGTTCTAGGGGATCAGTAATACCATTTTTTAATTCAATAAAAGGGTCTGGCGAAGTTCCAATTACAGACAAATCAATGACTAGATTTATGATTACGCTTGAAGAAGGTGTCCAACTTGTTTGGCATGCACTCAAAGATATGGTTGGAGGTGAAATATATGTAAAAAGAATACCTTCTATGAAAGTTACTGATTTAGCAGAAGTAGTTGCTCCTAACGACAAACAAGTTGAAGTTGGAATCAGGCCTGGTGAAAAAATCCATGAACAGATGATTGGTGAAGAAGACGCAATGTTTACATATAAATACAATGGATATTATAAAATTCTTCCAAGTATTAATGATTGGGGTGTTGATATCACAAGAATAAAAGACGGAGAAAAAGTCCCTAATGGGTTTACTTATAATAGCCAAGATAATTCTGAATGGATGACCAAAGAGGAATTACAAAGTTGGCTAAAAGATAACATTAATAATATTGGCATAAAATAAAATATGATTCCTTACGGAAGACAGGAAGTTACTGATGAAGACATAAAATCAGTTATAGATGTTTTAAAATCAGACTATTTAACTCAAGGACCACAAGTACCAATTTTTGAGGATAAAGTAAAAAAATTTTGTAATGTAAAACATGCAATCGCTTCAAATAGCGCAACTAGCTCATTACATGCAGCTTGTTTTGCATTAGGAGTGTCTGAAAATGATATTGTTTGGACATCAGCAAATACTTTTGCTGCAAGCTCTAATTGCGCAATATATTGTGGGGCAAAAGTAGACTTTTTAGATATTGATCCGAGAACGTACAATATTTGCAATTTTAAACTTGAATCTAAGTTAAAGATTGCTAAATCTAAAGGCAAATTACCAAAAGTTCTAATACCTGTTCATTTAACAGGTCAATCTTGTGATATGAGAGAGATTTATAAGCTTTCAAAAGAATATAACTTTAGAATTATTGAGGATGCCTCTCATGCAATCGGAGGAAAGTATTTAGAAAACTTTATAGGGTCTTGTGAATATAGTGACATTACTGTTTTTAGTTTTCATCCTGTAAAAATTATTACTTCAGGAGAAGGAGGGGTAGCAACTACAAATTCAAAAGAAATTGCAGATAAGTTATCAATTTTTAGAACACATGGAATCACAAGAGATGAAAATTTAATTGAGAATGAATCTGATGGCCCTTGGTATTATGAACAAATCGATCTTGGCTATAATTATAGAATGACTGATATTCAAGCTGCACTTGCAAATAGTCAGATAAAAAGGCTGTCTAAAATTGTAAAGAGAAGACACGAAATTGCTGATATTTATAATAAAGAGCTTAAAAATCTTCCAGTATATTTACCATGGCAGGATTCTAAAACATATTCTTCATTTCATTTATATGTAATTAGATTAAAACTCAATGAAATAGACATTTCACATGAGGAGTTTTTTATAAAAATGAGAAGTGCTGGTATTTTGGTAAATCTTCACTACATACCTGTTTATTTTCATCCTTATTATAGAAGGCTTGGATTCAAAAAAGGTTACTGTGAAGAAGCTGAAAAATATTATTCGGATGCAGTAAGTATTCCAATGTTTCCATCTCTAAAAGATGAAGATCAAATGAAAGTAATAAAAATAATTAAATCTATTATTTGATGTCAAAATTAGCTCTTGGATCTGCCCAGTTTGGAATGCAGTATGGAATTACAAATACTTCTTCAAGATTTACAGATGATGATATTAAAGAAGTTCTTAGAATTGCAAAAAAACATGATATAGACACAATTGATACCGCTATTGCTTACGGTGAAAGCGAGACAAGACTGGGTAAACACGATTTAAATGGATTTAAAATAATTACAAAAATTCCAAAATTTTCTTCAGAAGACCCTGATATCGAAAAGTGGATCAATGAAGAAATTGAATCTTCATTGTTAAGACTAAATAAAAATAAAATTCATGCTATTTTGCTTCATCATCCAAATGATTTAAAAAAATCAAAGGGTAAAATTATTTATGAGTCTCTAGAAAAATTAAAAGGTCAAAATTTAGTATCTAAATTAGGAATTTCAATTTATTCACCAAATGAGCTAGATAATATATTTACCAACTTTGATTTTGAAATAGTTCAGGCTCCTTTCAATGTGATTGATAGTAGTTTAATCAATTCAGGGTGGATGAAAAAGTTAAATAATAATGGAATTGAAATCCATACTAGATCAACATTTTTACAAGGACTTTTATTGAGTGACTTAAGTAAAATACCAACAAAATTTAATAAGTGGAGAGACATTTTTGAATCATGGGATCATCAGGTATCAAAGATTAATATTTCAAAAATGGAAGCGTGTTTGAATTATTCAAACAGCTTTAATGAAATAAATAAGATAATTGTAGGTATTGATAATCTTTCTCAATTTAAGGAAATATTAAGCTACGATCTTTCAAAAGATTACCATGCCCTTCCAAGTCTTAACTGTCTTGATAAAATGTTGATTAATCCATCTAATTGGGATTCTTTATGAATACTGTAGCTATTGTGCAAGCAAGAATGGGGTCAACAAGACTACCTAAAAAAGTCATGAAAAAAATCAATTCAGTTCCAATTATTGGTCTTTTGCTAAATAGATTGTCAAAAAGCAAAAGAATATCTGAAATAGTTTTAGCAACTTCTAGAGAAGATTCAAATAAACCTTTAATAGATTATGTTAGTTCAATAGGAATTCCTGTTGAATGTGGCAGCGAAGATAATGTTTTAGAAAGATTTTATAACGTAGCTAAAAAGTACGAAGCAGATGTAATAGTTAGGATCACGGGTGATTGCCCACTAGTAGATCCAAAAATAGTTGATTCTTTGATAGAAGAATTTGTATCTAATAATGTAAATTATGCATCTAATGTAAATCCACCAACTTTTCCTGATGGATTAGATGTTGAAGTAATTTCATTTAATTCACTTAAAAGAGCTTACACGAAATCAAAGGATAAGTTTGATATAGAGCATGTGACACCTTTTATTATAAGAAATGAAAAGAAACAGTTTAATTTGTTTTATAAAGAAGATTTCTCAGGATTAAGATGGACTGTAGATGAATCTAAAGATTTAAAAGTTGTTGAAAAAATTTTTAATAATTTTTATCCAAACATACATTTTGATTGGGAAGATGCTCTAAAATTTCATCATAGCAATGGCTTTATTGCTGAGAATGAGAATATAATTCGAAATCAAGGATTAACGATGAAGAAAGGACCGAAACTATACAAAAGAGCTAAAGAAATAATTCCTGGCGGGAATATGCTTCTTTCAAAAAGACCAGAGATGTTTTTACCTGAAATATGGCCCTCATATTTCAGCAAAGCAAAAGGGTGTAAAGTTTGGGATATGGACGGAACTGAATATATAGATATGTCTATAATGGGGATTGGTACAAACATTTTAGGATATGGTCACGAAGAGGTAGATGAAGTAGTCAATGAAGTTATAAAAAAAGGAAATATGTCCACATTAAATTGTCCTGAAGAAGTTTATTTAGCAGAAAGGTTAATAGATATAAATCCTTGGTCAGATATGGTCAGACTTGCAAGAACTGGCGGGGAAGCAAATGCAATTGCAATTAGAATAGCTAGAGCAGCCTCTGGTAAAGATAACGTCGCAATATGTGGCTATCATGGATGGCATGATTGGTATTTAGCTGCAAATATTAAATCAAAGGATGGATTGGATGAACATCTACTCTCAGGACTTGAAACAAATGGTGTTCCAAAAAGTCTTGAGGGCACTGTTTTTCCTTTTAGATACAATGATTATGAAGAATTAGAAAAAATTGTTGATGTTCATGATATAGGTGTGATCAAAATGGAAGTAATTAGGAATAAAGGACCTGAGGATAATTTTCTAGAAAAAGTTAGAGAATTATCTTCAAAAAAAGGGATTGTATTAATATTTGATGAGTGCACTTCTGGCTTTAGAGAATCCTTTGGCGGCATTCATAAGAATTTTAATATTGAACCGGATATTGCGATGTTTGGAAAAGCACTAGGAAATGGATATGGTGTTACTGCAATAGTTGGTAGGAAAGAAGTTATGGAAGCAGCTCAAAACAGTTTTATGAGCAGTACATTTTGGACAGAAAGAATTGGTCCAGCTGCTGCAATTAAAACCTTAGAGATCATGGAAGATATTAAATCTTGGGAACAAATATCAGAAACTGGTAAATATATAAAAGAAGAATGGCAGAAATTGTTTTCTAAATATAATCTTGATATTAATATCTCAGGAATATTAGCACTTCCCAGCTTTACCTTTCAAAACAAAAGTCATCAAGCATATAAGACCTTTATTACTCAAGAAATGCTCAAGAAAAATTTTATAGCTGCTACTAGTATTTATGTTTGTATAAACCACACCAAGGAATTAATAGATAATTATATTTCTGAGCTTGAGCCATTACTTAAAGTTATTGAAGAATGCGAAAATGGAAAAGATATAAATGATCTTCTTGATGGACCAATAAGTCATGATGGATTTGCGAGGCTTAATTGATGAGTAAAAAGGTATTGGTCATAGCAGCACATCCTGATGATGAAACTATTGGATGTGGGGGCTCTATATGTAGACATGTTCAGGCAGGGGATGATGTTGGTATCATCACTTTAACTAATGGTGTTCACTCAAGAGATAATGCAAGTGACGACGATATAGAGAAAAGAAATATCGCAGCAGAAAAAGCAATGAGTACATTGGGAGCAACATGGATTGGTGCCGGTGATTTCCCAGATAATAAGATTGATAGTGTCCCTTTGATAGATGTCATTAAATTTATTGAGTCATTTAAAGATACTTTCTACCCAAATATAATTTATGTTCATTCACCAACAGATTTAAATATTGACCATAGAATTGCCGCATCAGCAACTCTGACTGCTTATAGACCAGAACCAAAAGAAAGTTATGAAGAAATTCGTTTTTATGAAGTTGCTTCTTCTACAGATTTTACTGTAAAGCAACTTGAAAAGAAGTTTGATCCAAATTTATATATTAATATCGATACATTTATTGAAAAAAAAATTAGTGCTTTAAAGAGCTACAATATAGAAATGCGGGAAAGTCCTCATTCTAGATCTTATGAAAAAATTCAATCTTTAGCTCAACATAGAGGGTCTGAATCAGGTATGAATTATGCAGAAGCTTTTGAGGTTGTAAGAAGAATAATAAGATGAGAATCTTATACTGCATCCAAAATACAATCTTAGAAGAAGTATTAAAAAAGAAAAGAATTATCAATAAAAACTCTTTAATTATTAGAGACAGAAAAGAGTTAACTTATAAAAAAGTACTTCAAATAAATCCAGATTTTATAATGTTTCCTCATTGGTCATATATTGTTCCAAAAAATATAGTAAGTAATTTCAAGTGCATTTGTTTTCATTCTTCACCACTACCATATGGCAGAGGGGGATCTCCGATTCAAAACATGATCAAAAGAGGTTTTAAAAATACAGAACTATGTTCTTTATTAATGGAAAAAGAATTGGATACAGGGCCTATTTATTTAAGATCAAAGGTAAAGCTATCAGGCTCCTTGGATGAGATTCTTTTAAGAATATATGAAGCAGTTGCTTATCAAATTAAAATAATAAAAAATAAAAAAATTGTTCCAAAGATTCAGACGGGAAAAAAACATATCTTTAAAAGACTTAATTCAAAAGACAACCAAGTTAATTTTAAAGAAAGTATGGAAAAAATATATGATCAAATAAGAATGCTAGATAGCTCAATTTATCCTAACGCTTTTTTAGGTTCCGGCAATTACTTTATAGATTTCAAAAATGCAAGATTTATGGATAGAGATTCATTGCTAGCAGAGGTGTTGATCAAAAGAAAAATAAATATTAGGAAGGCAAAAATCTCTGATTCAAAGTCAATATGGAAGTGGAGGAATGATCCGTTAACAAGATCTATGTTCATTAATAAAGACTATATTAAATATGAAGATCATTTAAAATGGTTTAAATCAAAATTAAAAAATAAAAATAGTTTTATATTCATTGGCCAGGCTTTTGAAAAAAATGTTGGAATGGTTCGAATTGACGTTAGTAAAAATATTGGCGAAATCTCTATAAATATTAATCCAAAATTTAGAGGAATTTCGTTATCTGAGACTTTGCTCTTTGATGCAATTCAAGCATTTCGTAAGAAAAAGCCAAATTGTGCATTACTAGCAGATATTGATAAAAAAAATACTGCAAGTATTAAAATTTTTAGAAGTATTGGATTTATTAGACAAAAAGCTACTAAAAATATTTATAGATTTAGGTTAAATTTTGAGCGGTCATAATTCAGCTGTTATTTGTTTATCGCATCAATTAGATACTAAAAATAATTTATCTTTTGACTCAATGGAAAGGCTAAAA
>TARA_B100001093_G_scaffold242843_1_pt1 | contig 10938 bp, 9 predicted proteins | sample TARA_B100001093 | Tara Oceans TARA_B100001093 (sample SAMEA2623116) | marine metagenome | biome: marine biome (ENVO:00000447); feature: surface water layer (ENVO:00002042); material: "saline water (ENVO:00002010), including plankton (ENVO:xxxxxxxx)" | depth 5 m
CATGGCTGCAGCTGGTCCACCACCCATGAATCCAACCCATGAATTGCTGGGGGAGAAACGGTCACCAATATAACCGCCGTTTAGGTAAACAGAGCCAGGATCAACATCTCTTGGGGAGCCAAAACCTCCGACTTGTCCTAAAGTCGCCCACCAAGTGAACCATACTACCAGTGGCAGTATAGTGACAATCATAGTACGAGGGATTTCTTTGGTGAAATCAGATGATTTACTTTGCAAAAATGCTAATTCATTATCCAAAAACGATCTGAATGCAACAAATAAGGCCATAGTAATTCCACCAACATAGCCACCCCAACTCATTGTAAGCCAACATAAAGTAACCATTGTAAGGATTTCATAGCCCTTGTCTTGCTTGGTGATTTTAAGATAAATTCCAGAAACAATTGCACTAACCAAACCAATTAAAACCACCCAATCAATAATATTGCTTTCTTGGTACATCAATAATGGTATGATTGTAAAGAAAGCAATGATAGAATTACGAATTCTCTGATCTGTGATAACTTTGTGAGCATACATGTATATCATTATTCCAAGGAAAGCGAGCACGGTATTCATGATTAATGGGCCAATATCCCCGCTAACTGAAAAATTAATCGCACCACGTGGGAATGAGAAGTATAACGTTCGATAATGAGATAATAATGTGGTAGGTATTATTGCAATTACATAAAATCCTAGAACTAATCGATTGGTTTTGCTGCCCTCTTTAGCCTTCAAAAAGATTGGAGTTAATAACATTAGAAGCATTACTATATTGATGGCAGATACTCTTGATTCGGTGTAAATAATCATTACCATAAATAGGATTATCGAGCTAATAGTCATTCTTTCCCTAACTTTTTGGGAGAATTTATCGGTGCAAAATAACACTATTACAATTAACGCAAATAATATCGGTAAGAAGTAGCCAAACATGTAGTAGAGTAATGCTAGTGTGTCTCTGTTGTATGAGATGAATGCTGATGCGGCAAACACTGTAAATATTGATGCAGCAGTATACTTTATGACACTAGATGAAAAATCTTGCTTGCGCATGATGAAAACAATACCGGCAATTATGCCACAAAAAAAGATTGCCGAAATGGCTAGGTCACTAACTCTCATGCCGATTTCGTCATAGGTGATTTTTTCCCACTCAATGTTATCTCTAGTCAAATCTTCAAAATATGGGTGGTCATTTTCTTGCATCCATTCATTTCTTGAAATGGTGGAATTCCAATTCCATTGGTCTAATTCTTGGGCCTTTTCCTCAGTTATCTCTAATGCATCAAGCGGGAATTTACCATGCACAGCATGAGGCAATGGCAGGGATAACATAAGGGATGGTAAGGTTGCTAGGTCTCGCTGGTCAATCTGATTGGGGGAAATATAGTTCTGCTTGATATTTGGCCCCCACATCCAAGCACCAACTTCTCTAATTTCGAGGTCCGGTGAGCCATGTTGTCCACTAGCTGTAAGGCCGTGGTCAGAAGTTACCACAACAGTCCAATCGTCAGGGACTTTGTCGAATATGGTGTTGAAATTATTATCCAGCCAAGTTAATTTTTCTTCGTATTCATCAGAATTTTCTACCCCGTATCGGTGGCCAACGCTGTCGAGTCCAGATAGATGCGCAATAATCACATTAGGTGCTTGTTCGAAGGTAACTCCTGGTTTTGTGTTACTCTTAGGTACCTCGCCATCTAGCCAACTGTTTAGAGTCTCAAACGATTCTGTGTCTCCTTGGTAGTAATCAGCATGACCATAACGATGTTTCATGAAATTTATTTTTTCATTATTAGCATATAGGTCACCCCATACATAATCTCCAACAATTCCAACTCGGTAATCATAAATTCCATCATTATTACGATCAGATTCACTTGCTAATGTCCAGCCATCTTGAGTGCCAGGATGTTCTGGATGAAAATTGCTTAATCCTTCATTGGGTCTTGAAGGTATTCCAGTAGCCATTTCTTTGACACATGATGCGGTCATTGTTAGTGGATTAGTGAGTACATCGAGATAGGTGCCATTGGGAAATACTTGTGAATGCAATGTAGGCATCAAATCTTTGTCCAGCATTAAATCTCTAACCCCACCATCAAGGACGATGAAGAGTAACCCTTCAGAGAGTGTTTCATCTGGATTTGGCGGTAATTCAACCCCTTCCTCTGGCGCCGGTGCATCAGCAATTATGTATGAGCCAGTGTAAATAAATGACGGCAGGGCTAAGACCGCGACCATTATTATCGCAGCAAGGATAAATTTCCCCTTACTAAGTATGGCCCAGTCGGCTTTATCCATATCCCGTCAAATAAAGTTCAATACTTAAATTGCATGTCGACAAACCGAGCATTACCTCATTTAGTGAGTAATATATCTTGACCCATTATCTTGCGTCATTCAAATTTACTACAGAAACTTCTAATCTTTCGTGAGTTGGGTGTACTTCGATTAGAAGCACTGGAACTTCAACAACATTGGCAATATCTTCGGCAATCGATAATGGTAGTTCGATACGTTGCTGTGCAGCATCATATCTAATCCAGCCTTCAGATAATCCTAGTTCGTTTGATAATTCACTCAAGTCATCATAGGCATCTTCGGTCTCAGTAGGTATGGCACCAAACAATATTGTGTCATCATCACTCAACACTTCGTAGGGTCTTAGGGTGGTTTTTGCTCGTCGGCGGAATCTTGCTCGTAATTGTCCAGCATCTTTGAAACTGGCACTACAAAACTTGACGTGGAAACTCATATCTTTAGCATAGTCTTTCAATTTTAATGCTAATTCTAGTGACCCTTCCGCGGCTGCAGTCATGGCACCACTGAGATTGAATCCTCTAACATCCATGTTATCTTGATTGCCAACGGTGATTTCCAGTTCATTTAGATTGAGAAACTGAATGTTACTGCCATTCATTGAGTCTAGTAGTGCTAGTAAATCTGTTTCTTTATCCGGTTCACAAGGTAATTCTATTCCGACATTAATACCCGCTTCATGGCAGCCGTCAATTACTGGCAGATATTTGGTTATTGTACCGTCTAATAGATGAAACCTAATCTCATCTAATCCTGCCTCGCCAAATCGTGAACAATTAACCGGGTTAAATGGTATTGAGGTGTAAAGATGGATGTGATGTTCAGGGCCAAATGCTGCCTTTAGTTGTTTAACTGCTTCAAGCGACCGTTCCATATCCAGCATTGGGTCGCCACCAGTAATTCCAGTCCCAGTAGCATTCATTGCTCGGCCTTCTTCAATTACTTCTGACCACTCAGAACATCTCCTTTCATTAGCAAACATATCAGGCGATTCCCGACGATTATCCGATAATGGACAATAGTCACACCCCCAGTGGCATTTACCAGTGACAAATAACACCAGTTTACTACCACGTTGACATTGAATACAACCTTCTGCTTCACCTAGCTCAGCAGGTATTATTTCAGTTGCCATCGGTAGTTGTCCAAGCATAGTAATACACGCCGCTATTGATTTACGGTTTCAAACCCTCGTACGAATTTATTGTTTAGAATCCATTATCCGACCGATTAGCCATCGATGAAATCTTCTATCACCAGTTAGTTCCGGATGAAAAGTAAGCGCTAATTTTTCGCCTTGTAATACGCCGACTACTTCTTGTGATAAATGGGCTACAGGTTGACATTTAATAGAGTCTTGAATAAACCGAGGTGCCCGAATAAATACACCAGGGAATTGTTCTGATTCCGAGTTTATGGCATCATTACCCATTGGTAATGGTTTGTGATTGAACTTGTCTCTGGTCAACTCAATCTCTACTTTGGTTGATTGTTCTGGTGTTTCAAGAGTTACTTCGACACCTGCTTCAAAGGAAAATTTCTGTCTTCCCCAGGCGTTGCGGGCAATATCTAAATTGATGAAACGTTCACGTCCTTGAGTTGGTTGGGCAAGTAATATGGCTCCTGCACAGGTGCCTAATACGGGTCGATCTGGGTATTGTGTCATCCAATCAAATAAGCCTTCTAACAGAGATTCACTTAGGCTAGCAATTCGCATGGTTGTGGATTCTCCGCCTGGTAAGATCAAACCGTCAATCGATGAGTCAACTTGTTCTGATTTTCGTAACTCTACTACTTCCACTTCTTGCTGCATTTCCATGCTTGCTAGTTTAATTGCTTGATAATGCTCATGGCGGGCGCCTTGTAACATTGCAATACCAACGCGCATCATGACAATCCGTTGGGTTTGTCCTCTATCAGTCCAACGCTTGTGTACATTAATTGAATAACTGTCGAGTCTAGCGTTAACCATGGCAAAGCACGAGGGGGATTGCTTCCTTGTCCCCGGACCGGTGCGAATGAATCAACGATGTCTTGAAGCAATGGCTAGACCGGTTATCACCGCTAGAGGAGGAGAGTTTCGTGATGTTATGGCGGACTTAAACTCAGGTTTGCGCTATGCGTTTAATTTGGCACCATCACAACCGGTAAAGAAAACTCATTCATGGTCTTCAGAAGACGATTACAAAGTGATGGTTGTTTCTGGTAGTGGAACTGCTGCAATGGAGATGTTAATCGCTAATCGTTTCCGACCCAATGATTTGGTATTAGTTCCAACTAATGGTAAGTTTGGTGAACGAGTTGCAGAGATGTGCAAACGATTTTGCAATGTTAAACATATCAAATACGAATGGGGTAGAGCCTTTGATTTGTATGAGTTGGAGCAACAACTCGAACGTGGTTGTTATGAAGCATTACTGATTTGCCACAATGAAACTAGTTCAGGAATAACTCAAGATGCACCAGCAATTGCTGAGATGTGTAATCGCTACAATACTTCGTTTATTTTGGATGGAATAACTTCGATAGGTGGCCTACCGGTTCACTTGGAAAAATGGAATGTAGAGGCTGCAGCCATGGGTGCGCAAAAATGCACCGCCGGTCCTTCTGGAATTGCAGCAATTGCGTTTACTACTAAATTTTATGAACGCTGCAAAGTGATTAGAGAACAGGGAGATAGTAATGCACTGTTTTACCTTGACATTATATCTGCCTTCAAAAAGGGTGATGACGACCAAACACCTTGGACTCCAGCAATCAATTTAGCAATGGGTTGGTCTGAAGCATTGAATGTCCTAAAAGAAGAAGGCTTGGAAAACCGCTGGAGCAGATGTCAAAATTTAGCATCAGGTGTGCAAAACCTGTTTAGTCATCTTGGTTTTGAATTGCCAGCAGACCCCTTTCATCGAAGTTCTACTGTTACAGCTATTATGTATCCTGAGGGGGTTAATGACCAATGGCGAGTAGATTTGAAAGAGCAGTATGCCACTCAAGTTATTGGGGCTCAAGATCATCTGAAAGGCAAGATGTTCCGTGTTGGTTCAATGGGTGAAACTACCAAGGAAGAAATGATTGAGGGTTGCAAAAGGATGCTAGAATGTTTCAAAAAGCATGGAGTTTCTATCCCAGAGGTTGATGTTGATTCGTTTTTCTGAGGTGCTTATTTGACTCGGTACATTGTTTTAGGGCGTTTTCAACCATTTCACAAGGGTCATGAATTTCTAGTTAATTCAGCATTAGAATTATCTCGTCAAACCGATGATGAACTAGTCATTGCTATAGGCTCGGCTGCTAAAGGTTGGGATTCTGATAATCCTTGGACGTTTGAAGAGCGAAAAGGCATGGTAGAATCATGGCTAAAATCTAAAGACAAGCGGGCAGAAATTATTGGTATTGAAGATATTAATGACCCACCAAATTGGGTGTCGCATGCCACCAAGTTTCACGGGGTTGGGGTTTTGGTGACTTCAGATAAGGATACTCATGACTTATATCAGCAATCTGGATTTGAAACAAGTCTAATTAATTTATCAAATCGGGATAATTTCGAGGGTTGGCGAGTACGTCAAACGGCCTTAATGTTGTCCACTGTTTATGATAATGACGCGGTAGCAAGTGTTCTTGGCGCCTCAGTTCCAGAAATAGTAGTCAAATGGCTAATCGATAACGATGCAATATATCGTTTATCAACTATGGGTTCAGGAGTCAATGTCGGTTAATCTGATGCAACAACTACCCTAGAGGCTATCAAGACTTTTTTCTTGTACATATAACCGGCTTCTACAACATCAACAACAATTCCGCTAGGATATTCTTCTGAGGCAGGAATAGTGGTTATCGCCTCCATTTTTGCTGGGTCAAATTTTTGTCCTTTTGCTTCTATTGCAGTTAAGCCATCACCGGATAACTCGTGCCACATTTTGTTACGCAGCAAACGAAGCCCTTGTGCCAATGGCGATTGGTCGCCATCTTCGATATTAGACATAGCACGATCAACATCGGCTAGAACAGTGAGCATTTTTCTAGCTAATCCCATGCTGCCATATTGAATTAATTCCGACTTTTCACCAATAAAGCGCTTACGTACATTCTGGATTTCAGCATCTTTGTAAGCGATCTCTTTTTCCGCAAGTTCAGCCCTTTCAAGAGCTGCTTCCAGAGGGTCTTTCTCCTCTTCAACTACCCCAACTTCCATGGTGTCAGAACCCTCTTCAATTACCGGGAGTTCATCATCCACAGAGTCAATAGGTGCCTCATCAGATTCTTCAGACATGGTGTTGGGTGCAAGCCCTTATTCTTCAATCCGTCGTCTATTATTGATGCAAATAATTGCTTAGATTGTGGACTCCATGGCCCCACTGGATGGCTTCAAGATGTTCTCTGCCAACAATTCCGATCACTCCTTCGGTATTTTCCCAGGTAGTTATTGCGTGAACTAATAATTTTGAATTACGAGTATGAGCCTCAAAGGTTGGGATTATCTTAGGGTCCTCTTTTTCATCAATTGTTTCACCAAGTTGTTTTCGTCGTTCCATCCAATCGATGCAGACCTTGTCAGCAAACTCATCTTCGGGAAGATTTGCCAATTTATGTCTCAAATCTTTCCATGTAGCGCTAGAGTACAAATCCTTCCGACTCTCAATTACTCGGTCTAATGCCACATCTAAGTACAGATAGGTTCTTGCCTCCCAGCATTCCCAATGACCTAAACTCATGTAGTTCATCAATAATAGGAGCCCTTCTTCCCCATTATTCAAATTTTGAAGTATTTCACGTACAGAACCATCTTTGGCTCCAATATCTTCCATCCAATCTAATATTTCCGCTTCACAATCAATATCGAATAAACGAGATAATCGGTCGGACTTTTTTGGTCGAGAATTTCTAAAGGAACCTGATTCCATACCTTGGTAAACATCATTCCAGGGCATCTGCAATATAGTTTCCAGACTCTCCTGTTCTACTAACAGTAAAACAGTCTCAATTCCCATAATCACCTCGAGATACTCGTCTGCTTTGATGTCATCGCATACAACTTCTGTCAATTCTGACTGAATTCAACAATAGATTTCAAGAGTCACCTACTTGCAGCGTTGTTTTGGGGTCATTATGGCAACTATCAAAGAGCAAATCGAATTGATTCGTGCCGAGATAGATAAAACCCAAAAAAATAAGGCCACTAATGCTCATATTGGGAAACTAAAAGCCAAGATCGCCCAATTGAAATTAAAAGAGGAAAAGGCTCATGCTCACTCTAAAGCAAGTGGGGGGGGCAAAGGGTTTGAAGTAAAGAAATCCGGTGATGCCACTGTTGCTTTGGTCGGATTCCCTTCTGTGGGTAAATCTACTCTTATCTCTAAAGTTACTGATGCTCACTCTGAAGTTGCAGGGTACGCCTTTACCACACTAACTTGTATTCCAGGTGTTATGGAACATCGTGGTGCTAAGATTCAGATTCTAGATTTGCCAGGTCTAATCAAAGGTGCTGCGGAAGGCAAAGGCCGTGGTCGAGAAATTTTGAATGTAATTAGAAGCGCAGACATGGTATTGTATATTGTAGACCCTTTCCAAGATGCCCACTTTAATGTATTACATAGAGAACTTCATAATGCAGGGCTGCGGCTAAATGAAACGAAGCCTCCAGTATTCATTAAGCGAACCGAAAGAGGTGGTATTGATGTTCGTACAACTGTTGAGCAAACCCACCTTTCCAGTGAAGATATGGGTGATATAATTCGCTCTTTTGGCTATACTTCTGCTATAGTCACATTAAGAAACGATACGACTGCAGAACAAATTGTTGATTGTTTAGCAGAAAATAGAATCTATGAAAAGGCAGTTGTGGCAATAAATAAAATTGATATTGCTACTGAAGATGACTTAGTTAGGGCAACTAAGTCACTTCCCGAAGGCTGGCCGATAATGCGTATTTCAGCGTTCAAAGACATGGGTCTAGAAGAATTAAAAGACTTCATTTATGATAATCTCGGTTTTATGCGAGTATTCCTAAAACCACAAGGTCAAGAAGCAGACTTGGAGGAGCCTTTGATTGTCAAAGATGATTCAACGGTGAAAAATATTTGCATGAAACTCCACCGTGATTTCATTAGAAAGTTCAGATATGCTAGAGTTAAAGGTCCAAGTGCAAAATTTGATTGGCAACGTGTTGGATTAGACCATTTGCTTGAAGATGGCGATTTACTAACGATTGTTGTGAAGCGTTAATCCCAAATTCCCATGTCCATTTTGGCATCTTCGGAAGCGTGAACTTTTGGATCCCATCTGGGACTCCAGACTAAGTTGACATGTACAGAATCAATTCCTTCAGTAGTGAGCGCTGCTCGATGAGTTGCAGCCATTATTTCAGCAGCAGCAGGGCATCCAGGGCTAGTGAGTGTCATATCAATCTCAGCATGTAAGACATTTTCTTTGGTTTCAATTCTTACATCATAAACCAAACCTAATTCAACTATCGAGATCTCTAACTCAGGGTCTTCAACTTCATCTAATTGTACCATAACTGTTGATTTATCTGTCATTTAATCACCTTGTGTTTGTTCTATCTCTCGCATAACTTTGTCAAACATATTTCGAAATCCGTTAGACCTGCTTGGAGATAATGTGTTCAGCACACCCATTTCGGTAGCGAAATCAGGAGTCAATTTCAATGCCTCAGTAACTTCAGTGCCATGGATGGCCAAGGTTAAAATTCCCATCAATCCTTGGACAAGTTTGGAGTCAGCACCAGATTCTAGGTTCACACAGGAATCAACTACGTCAACTCTAACATGAGCTTCTGATTGACATCCAACCACTCTGGTGGTCTCAGTCCACTCTTGGGAGGGTAACAGATTTACTTCGTCGGCTAAATCAAACACCATTTCAAGACGTTCCATTTTGTCTTCTATTTCCTTAAATTCTTCAATTAATTCGGAAAGTTCACTTGAATAAGTCATGCAAACCTCTCCAAGATTTCGCTAAAGTATTCAACAAATGATTCAACTTCTTCATGGGTATTGTAAAAGTATAATGAAACACGTAATGTTCCAGTTATTTGTAACCGGTCTAGTAGTGGTTGAGCACAATGGTGACCGGTTCTAACTGCGAAACCTCGTGCATCTAGTAGGTGTGCTAAATCTTCGCTGTTCATAGTTGGATGGAGGAACGAAACTACCGCAGCATCGTGATCATCATGCCTGCCATACACGGTCATACCCATGGCTCGTAACTTAGTTGCTAGCCATCTGGCAGATTCGAGGATTCTCTTATGCTCGGCTACAATATCGATTGAGGAAAGCCAGTTCAAGGCTTCAGTCCAGCCAATTGCTTCAGCGATTCTTGGGGTTCCAGCCTCAAATTTTTGTTCATTTGTTTGATAAGTTGAGCCATGTATAGAGACGGTTTGAATCATATCACCACCACCCATGAACGGTTGCATCTCTTCAAATGCTTCATCAGCAACAAGCAAAGCGCCTATTCCAGTGGGTCCACACATCTTGTGGGCTGAAAAAGCCATGAAATCAACACCAATTGATTTGAAATCGATATCTTGATGCGGGGCGCTTTGAGCAGCGTCTAACAGTACCTTAGCTCCATGCTTGTTGGCGATAGAAACTATTTTGTCAATTGGATTACACACTCCAAGGACGTTTGATATGTGTACTACGCAAACCAATTTAGCCCCTTCAATGGCTGATTCAAATAGTTCCATATCGAGTGTTAAATCTTTCATAACAGGGACATATCTTAGTTCGATATTCATTTCTTGAGCAAGCATCTGCCAAGGAACAATATCTGAATGATGTTCCATTTCAGTTAGTATTATGGCGTCACCATCAGATAAATTTGCTCTGCCCCAAGCATGAGCAACTAGATTTATCGCTTCAGTGGTGCCGCTAGTGATTATTGCTTTGTCAGTATTAAATCGCTGCTTGAGTGCAGTGCGGCATGATTCGTAGCCTTCAGTCGCTTCGCCAGCTAAGGTGTGGACTGCTCGGTGAACATTAGCGTTAGAATTAGCATAATAATCATTCATTGCATTAATCACAGAGGCCGGCTTCTGGGTAGTTGCTGCATTATCCAGATACACTAACGGGTAACCATTTATTTTTCGTTGCAATATAGGGAAATCCTCTCTCATTACCTCACCTACCGTCAAGAGTAATTGGCGGTTAGTGCGCCTATAAGATATTGTCTAACATCGTTATTTTTGATCTTGGCAAAGCAACTAACAAGAAAACCTTCAACGATGAGTGATTCAGCTTGTTCTTTGGGAAATCCTCTAGACATCAAATAGTGGATTTGCTCACGGTCAACAGAAGAACTTGCTGCCCCGTGGGCTGCCTTGACATCATCAGATAAGACTTCTAATTCAGGTATTGATTCTGCTTTGGCAGTATCAGATAATAATAAATTCTTGAAAACTTGACCAGCATCACAGCCATCGCAATCCTCTTCGATCATCAATAATCCAGTACCAATAGTGTGGCCTTTTCCTGAGCATGCAGAACTTACATTGAGTGATGAATTTGTGTGTCCACTTCTATGCAATATCTCTACATGGTGGTCATCATGCCGAGAACCATCAGTTATCACTGCAATATTTTGAGT
>TARA_B100001093_G_scaffold478040_1_pt1 | contig 10932 bp, 10 predicted proteins | sample TARA_B100001093 | Tara Oceans TARA_B100001093 (sample SAMEA2623116) | marine metagenome | biome: marine biome (ENVO:00000447); feature: surface water layer (ENVO:00002042); material: "saline water (ENVO:00002010), including plankton (ENVO:xxxxxxxx)" | depth 5 m
ATAATCAGAAATAGCCCCATAATAATCTTTTAATTTAGACTTTACAAATCCTCTATTGAAATATGCAATACTATAATTTGGATCAATATCAATCGCTTTAGTGTAGTCAGAAATGGCACCTTGGTAATCCTTTAATTTACTTTTTTTATCACCATCACTGTTATAAGATTCTTTAGTTTTTTTTTGATTAATTTTAAAATTATCAAATGCATTTGTTGTAGGTGTGTATACAGTTTTATTCCAATAAGCTTTATTGTCAGATTTTGGTATTTCTGGTACCTTAAAATTGGGTACTTTAATTTTTTCAAATTTAAAATCGGGTACTTTAATTTTTTCAAATTTAAAATCGGGTACTTTAATTTTTTCAATATTGATTTGATTGTCATACTGCGGTTTAATGTAAAACTGCCAAGTCCATGAACTATATTCATCAAAACTTTTAGAACCACTCAATGGAATCACATTTGAGGCAGATGCAATGTAATTTACATCACCTGGTTTCATTGAAATAGTTCTTTTTTCCTGAGGGCTAAACTTAAATCTTTTTTTATTTAATTTAAGTGTTAGTGTTTTATTAGTATTGTTATAAATCTCTATTTCAGTATCATATTTATTGGTAGTTCCTTTTGAAGTAAACATTTCACCCTTACTTTTCTCAATCTTATCTCCAAACTCCACAAAAGCTTTATGAACATACCCTTCCTTATTAGATTCAATATCAATTATATTATAATAACTGTTTTCAGGGACATCTGAAATTATAAATATTTGGTTGCCGCGCTCTAAACTTTTAATTATGCTGTATTCTTTTGATGGCCCAACTCTGAAATTAACCTTCTTTGTTATCCAACCAATGTAAGAAGTAGACTTAGAATTTTCTATTCCACTAGAATCTTGAGCAGACGCATTGAAAGTAGTTAGTAGAAATAGAATAAATAGTGTATTTTTCATGAAAGATATTTTAAAATCAAATTTAAATTTAAAAATAATATCTAAATGATTCAAAAAAATTAAATTACTAGGATATTTTTATTACTATTAACTATCAATGCTTGTAATAAAGTTGATGATTCTGCCTGGCTGCTAGGGTAAAAAAACATCCCTCATGATAAAAAATTATTTTTGGAATTTTCTTATATTTATAAAAAGCCGAAAATGTCCAATATTCTTTGTTCAAATTGTGAAAATAACGATAATTTAACTCCACCTGGTTCCCTCAGCTCAGTTTTTTGTTTGAAATGTGGAACAGTTACAGATATTAAAACTGGTAAAAAAATTTTCAAATCATATCCTCACCCTACAAATCCTTATAATTACAGTGAGGATGAATTATTTTTAGTGCTATGCTTTGGTAGTATGGTTGTAACTGCAGCAGGAAAACCAGAACACTTGGATAAAGTTTATAAATGGCTAAAAGGAGAAAATGACGATTTTTTTGACGGGGGAATTGGACTAGATGATGAAAAATTTCAAAAAATTCATAACAGGCTTATTGATGGAAATGATAAAGCAATTGAAATTGCCAAAAACCTAAGTCTTGATGAACAATCAAATTTATTTAACGTTCTATATTTAATGTTGATAAATCAAAATGACAGAACGATTGAAGAAGCTGCTGCACTTGTTAAAATTTGTAATATATCTGAATCTAACTGGCATTCGTTCTTTATTTATGTTTGCGAGAATTCTCCTTACGAAATCAAAGATTTAGGTCCTATAATGACTAATATTAAATTGCCTTTATAAAAATTTGAAAAGAAGGAAGATAAATTTATTATTAAAGATTTTAATTTAAAAACTTTTGATAATATTAGGTATATTTTACTCAAAATAAAGTTTGGTAAGAAATTTAATAAATTTTATGAAAAAAATACTGTTTGCACTCGCTTTAATTATTTATAATTTACTGTTTTGTTTTACCAGTTTTAGTTGTGCATCGAAGAAAAGTTCAATTAGTGAGTTAGCAAAGGCTTGTTATAATGAAGGTAACTCTAAGGCTAAATTTCAAGACTATGAAGAAGCTATAGCAGACTATACTAGAGCAATAGAATTTAATCCTCAATATGCAAAAGCCTATAACAATAGAGGCACTACAAAATCTATATTAGAGGACCACCTTGGGGCTATACTTGACCATACAAAAGCCATTAACATCAATCCTAACTACGCTATTGCTTACTTCAACAGGGGTAATTCCAAAGATGATTTAAAAGATTACGAAGGGGCGATCATCGATTATAATAAAGTAATAGAACTAAACCCTGATTATACTAAAGCTTATATCAAAAGAGCTCAAGTTTATTACAGCAGAGGTAATTCAAAAAGTAATTTAAAAGACCATAACGGAGCTATTAAAGACTATAATAAAGCACTAGAGCTTGACCCTGATTATGCTGATGCTTATTATGGCAGAGGTATTTCAAAATATTACAATAATAACTTAAATGGAGCCTGTAAAGACGCAATGAAATCAAAAATCTTGGGTTATGATGCTTCTAATTTGATTGAGGCTGTTTGCAACTAACTTCACAAACTGTAATCATAACTAAAAGAATTCATCTGGTAAATTGATTAACTCGTTAGGTGGTTTTATTAAAAATATTTCACTCCAATCTACCTTATTATAAAACATATCAACATACCTGAAAACTAATGAAAATCGAAATTGCTCATTGGGTCTATACCCTCAATTAACTTTTCATCAAATTCAAAAGACGGAAACCATTCTCTTATTTCATCTTCAGAAATATTTGAAGCTAAGGCAAATTTAATTGTCCCATAAACTGAAGCTTTAGCATGTATAAGCCTAAATAATATATCTTCTTTATAGTCTTCATCATTAAATTTATTTTTTTCAATAAATTCTTCTAATTTTTTATCATGCTCAAATAAGGTTTTATAAATATATCCGAAACAAAGTATTCTCATCAAGCAGATTCTTTTTTTATCTTCAAAACTTTTGTCTGAATGATTTACTGTATATTCTTCAGCATGTCCATGTATATATTCAAGCATTAATTGTTGTGGGTCTTTATTTTGTTTTTTTGCAAACTCTTTTCCTCCAAGACCTGTACATCTATTTAAAATTACACCATACCAATATTCCATTTCAACTTCTGACTCATCCATCTTATATTTGTCCATAAAAAATACTTCATCAAATTCCAACATACGCGTTCTTAGTTCGTGATCTATTGATTCAACATTCAGTGGAGGAAGTTGATTAATACGAACATGATCTCTTTCAGGATAATAACCTATTACAAACTCATATCCTTTATATAAATTTGTCCAGTTTTCTTGATCAGCAGATCGAAAGCTGTTATTTCCACCGTTTATATTTATTATCTGATCAATAATAGATTTGCCAATATTTTCAGTTGGCACTGTTATTATAATTGAACCTTCATTATTATCAGGAAGTTTAAAGTATAATGGTACATTAGTTGCTTTAGATAAATCAGATTGATTTTTTGCAAAATCTTCAAAATCATAAATATTAAATCCGTCAATCCAATCAAAATTATAAGTTAAATCTGTAATGTTGGTATCTCTAATATCCAACGCAGTTTTGTGAGTGATTTTTTCGTTTGAAATAATAATTAAATTAGAACCTGTTTTTGGTATTTCAATATTAAAATTTTCACCAACCCAATAGTCGCGAGAGATCTCTGATATTTTTTTTTCAATATCAAAATTATTTGCAGTTAATAATTTATTTAGTTCAATATCGAAAGTTTCTTCACTAAATGATTTAAATAACATTGAAAAGTTCATCACTGTAAAATACCAACTTCCATCTACGTCTTGTTTAAAAAAACTTTCTGGATTACCAGCATGAGGTTTAGGCAATTTAATATTATGATAGTGAATCCCTTTAAGGTTTCTAAAATGTATAAATTCAATATTTGATATACCATTTAATAATTGCTCTTCAGTGTAAGGTAAAATAGATCTATTAAATGTACCAATTAAAATTTCTTGATTACTTTTTAATGGTACTGGAATGTCTTTTAATTCCTCAGTTTGAACACCAAATATTTTAGCTAAAACCATATTTTCTTTTACGAAAAACATATGATTAGGATTTACAGCAATCTCATTGTTATTATTATAAAACTCTTTAAACTCCTTGTTTTCTGGACGATTTGAAGCGACTATTCTTTCTGAATTAATAACATTTTCATTTGAAATCAATATAAAATTTTTATTATTTAGTTTGATGTGCTGAATAAAAAAACCTTTCCCCAGCCAAATAGGATCACTCAATTTTGAGTTTACTTGATTTTTTTTAATCCCATTAATTTTTAACAAACTATCTAACTCGTCGATATAGCTATCATCTGAGAATGACTTAAACAAGCAAGCGTAACTTAGAATTCCAAAATACCAATCGCTAGTCATTTGATTATAAAATTCAATCGTTGGATAAGTGTTAACTGGGGCAATTTTAATATTATTAAAAGAGACACCATTTAGGTTTTTGAAAATAATACATAAATATATAAACCCTCTTTCTATTTGACTTTCTGTAAAATTAAATTTTGACATTTTATCACTTATAGAAGATTTAATTTTTCCATTTTCGTCAAACAAATCATCTTCCAATCCACCCCATGAAGTTTCAATATTTTCTTGGAAGCCACTATTGTCATTGTAATTTGAAACAGCATCAGTTTTTGAAGTCGAACTTTCTACTATTTTGTCTACAGCATTTAAGACTTCATTTTTTTTATCGAAGTCTTCAGAACTCAAACTTGATTTTTTATTATTTTGAAAATTTTTATTGAGGTTTTTGTTTCCGTTTTTGAATAACATTATTAAATGTAGAACTTGAAGTGGAAATATAAACAATGAAAAATCGCTGTCAACTCCAATTCCATTTGTCAAAATATTTAGGGGCCATAATATGCACATTAAAACAGAAGCAACTACAGAAAACTCTTTACCCCAATCCAATGCTCTGGCTCTTTTGTAGGCTGTAGAAGCCAGTAACCAAAACCCTGGAATAATTAAAATTAATAGAAAATATCCTAATATACTCCTTCCCAAATATCCCCAACCTGAAATTCTTGATTCTTTAAAATCAAACCAATTTACTTTTTTACTTTTCATAACAATCCTAAATATTTTTTACCTTTTTGGATTCAATATACTCTTCTAAACTATTAAGTTCTTCGTCTTTTATTGAGAAATGTATTTCATCTTCCTCATTGTTGCTAATTGGCCATGTTCCCGATTTCATAGTTTTATAAACAACCCATGGCTTTTTAGTGCTATAGGGCTGCGAAACAAATTTATCCGTTATCTCTTTTTTGCCTTCTTTTGTATTCAACAGATGTTTAAACTTATTCTCTAAAAAAGATTTTTTTTCATTCTCCTCAAAAAGCTTTTCACGACTCTTAGTTTGGAGTTTGATATATTTTTAAACCATGAATGCTCAGATCATGGTATCCCAAATCATCAACATGAATAATAAGAATATTAGGGTTATTTTGCCAACGGTCTTCCTCCATTTTAAACCATAACTTTTTAATAACTTATTGATTAGGTGCTTGCTAAATTAAGAAATTTTACATAGTTTTCAATCTATAACAAATAAGAAATAAAATATGGGAATTTTAGACACAATTTTTAAGACTTCTTCTTCCTCTGAAGATGATAAATACGTACTTTACTTATGGGCGGCATTAAATGTAGCCACTGTTGACGGAGTCGCTGACGAAAAGGAAGAAAATAAAATATATGAATTTTTTGGATTGAATCTTGGTTTTTCAGCTGAGAGGTATGATAAGATACGTAATAGGGCTGATAGAGAAGGAACCCAAATTTTTTCAAAAGCAAAAAATTTGAATGATGATGATAAAATGGAGTTAATGAATTTTTTAGTTGACATAGCAACTTCTGATGGGCATTTTCATGGAGAGGAATTAATATATATAGTTGGTATTGGTATGTTATTAGAACTTAATTATGCGAAATTATATAATCACTTAACAGAAAATTTTGAAATTGATCCAGATGAAGTTAAAATAGCATCAGAAAGAATTAAAAAAAATATGAATCAATAAGGCTTAATTTAAACTGCACTTGTGTTTTCTAAATATAGAAAAATATAATAAATTTAATTCCCTATCTATAATTTTGAGTGTCTGCGATAACCAATTACAGTTGAAGTATCCGTATTTTCTTTTTTTCTCATTCTCATATTTTTCAATATCACTATTTTTACTGCTTCCTTTAATCCAATCGAATATTCCCATGTTACAATAAATTTATATCAATTATTTGTTTTAATTGCTATTGATTTTTCTGAAGAGTATCAAGAAACGAATTAGCCTCTTCATTTTCAGGATTTAGTTCAATTGCCTTGATTAAATCTGATTTTGCAAGATCTGCTTTATCTAATTTTGAATAAATTTTTGCTCGTGTGACATAATGGTCACTAATTGAAGGGTCCAGATCTATGGAAATGTCAATAAATTTTTTGGCATCAATGTAATTTTTTAAGTGAAAATAAATTAATGCAATTGTATCATTATTATTACTCGTAGACATGGTATCAATTGATTTTTTTGCATCAATCAAAGCACTGTCATAGTCCCCACGCTCCATCTTATCCCATGCAATACTATTAAGTTCATCTGATTTTGAACGCATCCAATTTTCTTGATTGTAAAATATAGTAGCGGAGAAAACATTCAACTTTTGGCGCTCTGAAAGCAACTTAAAGTCATTTGAGACTTCGTCCTCTTCAATCTTTAAGATTTTTTCAATAATCAAAGTATCTTTTTCATTTAACTCTGGAATTTCGCTTTTCATTTTAGAAAAGATTTGAGTTAAATACAAATAAAATGTATTTTCATCAAGTTTTTGGCCGTCACAGATAGCACTAATTAACTCCTCAGCTTTTTCAATTGAAGGTTCAAATGCTAATGAAATAGCTATTGCCAGACTCAATTCACTATATGTTACACTATCATCTGCGTATATCAATGAAATTACAAGAGTAATAATCGTTGCCTTTTCCTCATCAGAAAAAATATCACCAACTTTATTTAGGAATGAAAGTGATTCAGGCCTTATAATCTCGCCCTGAAAATCATATATATCTCTTAACTTGGAAATAGACTTAGAAATTAGTGCTGTCTCTGATTCATCTAATTTATTATCAGCCATAGAGATTCTGATTAAAATCTCAAAAATGTATGATACTTTTTCATGTCCTATACTAGTCTTTTCGTCCGTGTTTTCTAAAGCATTATCAAATTGATCCATCAGTCCACTTTCTTTCATAGCCAATAATAAATTTCTTGGAGAATTAATATTATCGTTTTCAGGTTCTATTTCATATGCTAAGTTATAATCTTTAAGGGCACCACTAAAATCAGCCAAAGACTGCTTACACCTTCCCCTATTGGCGTAAATAATATAGGACTTATCACCAAGTGCAATAGCTTTATTAAAGTCGCTTAAAGCCTCTTTTTTTTTGTTGACATGCATTAATGATAAACCTCTACTTCCATAACTTGGAATATGTTCAGGATCAATTTTTAAAGCCTCATTAAAATCTATAATTGCATCTTCTTCAAGCTCCAAATAGGATTTTGCTAAGCCCCTATTAAAAAATAAGCCTGCATAAACTATGTCGGGATTTTTATTATATCCTTGAATGTTAATTATATGATCTAAAATTTTAATCGCTCCGTCATAATCTTGTTCAAAATTAATTTTGATCACAGTTAAGTTATAATATGCAGGTAGCATATAATTATCATGTTTTAGAACTTCTTCCAGCTCATTGGCCGCAACATTATAATTACCAGATTGAAGCTTCTGCATTGCAGCATTGTAATTATCAATGATTTTTTGGCTGTAATTAGATGTTGGTGTTATATCATTATCTTGCGCAACTTTAATATCTGTGGGCCTATCAACTAAATTTAGTGGTAAATCTCCAACTAATGTTTTTCTTAATTCAACTGCTAGTTCATTAGATTCATTCTTCATTGAAGAAAACAAGTCCTCCAAATCTTTAAAATTATCTAAGTAAGGCTCAACTTCATCCATTCTATTTTTCATCATTGAAAAAAGAATGAACTCCCCATCTTGAATACCATAATATTTATTTATTCTCAATAATTCTTGGTTGCTATCGCAATATTTTAGATGTTGAGCAGCACCCTTTAGTTCGACATTTTCAATTGTAATAAATGTTTGCTGCGAACTTTGAAGAAATTGGAAGCTGAGGTTTAATTTGTCAAACAAAGAAAATTCATTATCTATTTTTTGAAATATGTTTTTAAAAATGTCTGATTGAAGCGGGTCAATCTTATCAACAAAAACATGATTACAACAAAAATCCCAAAATGACTTAAAATCTTCAGTATGACTAAAAACTTTCAATTCATCTTCGCCATAAAATCCATCATATACAGGGATTTTTAAATTATTATCTCCAATGATATTAAAGTAAGTCGAGGCAATCATCACGGATTCTGATAAATCGAAATTAAATTCAATATCGGAAATATTATTTTCAATCGGAGATGAAAAAGGGTATGTGAATATCAATGCCTTGTCTAAATTAACTGAACTAATCGTGGCCCATGTGAATGGATCTTTGATTGAAATATCAATTCTGTAAAGGTTGACGCCCTTAGACAATTGAATCGTGCACCCCTGAATGTTTAAACACTGAATTTCACTTTTGTATTGACTTATCCAACTAGAAATTTGTTTGGATTTTAATTTAAAAAAAAGATCATTATTTGAGTGTGGTTTAATAATAGTCTTAAATTTTTTAATCGCCTCTTCAGCCTCTTCAAAGAAAATAAAAATATGCCCCTTTTCATTAGATTCTTCCTTTGCATAAAAAGTGTTATTCTTAAATGTCTCTTGCTTATTTAATTCTAATTTATCTTTAACAGTGATGTATTTTTTAAAGAAAGTAAGAATACTTGGTTCTTCTCCACCCCATGAAGTTTCAATATTTACTTGGAAGCCACTATTGGCATTGTAATTTGATACAGGATCAGTTTTTGAAGTTGAACTTTCAACTATTTTATCTACAACCTTTAAGTCCTCATTTTTTTTATCTAAGTCTTCAGAACTCAAACTTGATTTGTCGTTTTTTTTATAATCCTGAGATGATTTATTATTTTTTGTTAATTTTTTATAAATAAAAGTTGTAGCAAAAATTAAAAAAACCAAACCAACTAGAGGGTTATCAATTATATAAATTATGTCCCACAAAATTGGTTTATCGCCAATAATTGTTCCAAAAATAAAACCAAGTAAACCAGTAATTATAAGGTGTAAAACTTTAGCGATAATAAAAGCTAATAAACCTGTCCAAAATCCTTTTTTCATAATATTAAATTTATTTTTCTTTAAGAGTCAATTTATTGTATATCCAGTATAATATTATAGATACTCAACTTAATTTGTTGATTTTTATATTTTTTTTCGACCTTTATTTTTGATGTATTCTTCTAAATTATTAAGTTCTTCGTCTGTTATTGAAAAATGTATTTCATCTTCTTCTTTGTTATTTATTGGCCATGTCCCCCATTTCATTGTTTTGTAAACAACCCAGGGCTTATTAGAGCTAAGAGGCTGCGAAACAAATATATCCGTTATCTCTTTTTTACCTTCTTTTGTATTCAACAGATTTTTAAATTTATCCTCTAAAAAAGATTTTTTTTCATTCTCCTCTAAAAGCTTTTCTCGACCCTTATAGCGAATCCAATTAATAAAAAATCTAATTAGCCCTATAAATCCTAAAAACAGCCCCATTACTAAAGCTTTACCAAATGCCTCTCCCATATTAGTTATTTATTATTGATTATAATTTTATTTTCATTAGGTACAATAGAATAATTACCCAGCCTCTCTAATGTGGACATCCCCAATAAAAAAGGAGCATTTTCAGACGAGACAGAGGAAAATTCAACGTTATAAATCGTTTCATTTCCAATTTTGATTTTTGGAATTCTCCATATTCCCCCTTCAATTATATTACCATCTGCAATCCTAAATTGTTCATGTTTGATAAAATGAATCTCAGGAATAATATAACCTTTTTTAATGAGTTGATCCATAAAGTATGAAGGTACAGTAGACATGGAAGCCCCTGTGTCTAGTAAAAAATTTTGCTTAATCCCAGCAATGGTTAAAAGCGCATAGTTCTGCCCTCCTGTATTAGTTAATCTAATTGTTTTTGAGGTTAGTTTAGTTTCAACTTGATCCTTAAAATCAATAAACTGTTTTTTCTTTGCATTAAAATCAATATTTGAAATAAAAAATATCAATAAACAAAATAAACCAATTGCTAACAAGAATTTAAAAGTAGACTTGAGAAGCTTTATTAAGTTTTTTTTTCGCTTTATTTTATCAATATCAGGAAAAATAATCTCTAAATCTTCTTTTGGTTTCTGATAAATATTTATGGTTACTTCTTCTTCTTTTTTAAGAGTAAACATTGCGTTACCCTGTATCACGCCAAATGTCTGAGTCCCATCTTTGATTTGGTCAGATAACGAAACATCGCATATTTTTAGGTTTGTAATATCTTCAACAAAGCGGTAATCCTGTAAATCTTTAGTGTCATTAAGTTTTATCGTAACATCTTGAACATTATTATATTCTAAAATATTTTGGGTATGATTAAAAAAGTCAAGTTCTGTACAAATTTCTGTATTCGAAATAGTGGTTTCTATAAGCGATATCTTAGAATCATTATTAGTATTAACAATGGGCCTTGCTTCATATTTTCCGTTTAAATCTCCGCGGAAGTGTATATTTTTTAATAATTTAATTTTTGAGTTATTCATGCTAATTGAAGCTTTCAATCCACTTTAACAAAGAACCTTTTTTGAATATACGATACGAGGGTTTAATAAGAATAGTATTAAATGGAGGGTCTTCGTG
>TARA_B100001093_G_scaffold197132_2_pt1 | contig 10916 bp, 5 predicted proteins | sample TARA_B100001093 | Tara Oceans TARA_B100001093 (sample SAMEA2623116) | marine metagenome | biome: marine biome (ENVO:00000447); feature: surface water layer (ENVO:00002042); material: "saline water (ENVO:00002010), including plankton (ENVO:xxxxxxxx)" | depth 5 m
CCCCTCTGTAATGAAAGCTAAAGTTACCTCTGATAAAAATTTTGGCAAACTTTTTAGGTATATAAGTGGGAATAATGAAAATGAAGAAAAAATTGCCATGACAACTCCGGTTTACATGACACGACAAAACGGTGAAGAAACTATGGAATTTGTTTTGCCATCAAAATATTCACAAGAAAATGCGGCAACTCCAAATGATAATGGTATAACCATATACAGCTCAGAACCTGGATATTACGCTGCTATTCGTTTTGGAGGTTATTCCAACGACTATAAAGTTAACACACATCACAAACTATTATTAGAAAAATTAAAAAATAATAATATTGAGGTAAAAAATCAACTGCCTATATCTCTGTCATATAATAGCCCATACAAGGTGTTTAATAGAAGAAACGAAGTTCTTGTTAAGGTTAATTATCAAATGAGGTAAAACTAAGACCTTGATGGGAAAGCTATGTCTGGATCCATAATTTCACAAACTAATTTTTTTAAACAGTCTTCAAACTTTGCAGCTTCATTGTTAGTAATTTTTAAATTAGTTGTTTTAAAGCCTTCCCTAATTCCAAATTTTAACAACCCTTGTTTTATGTTTCTTAAAGAAAATAATCCTGCCTGTACAGCTTGATGTTCTTCATTATTCTTTAAATACAGTAGAGCATAACACAATAGTTGCATTGACTTAGTCTTTGTTGCATTAAAACTGGAGGCTATATCTTTTACCAAAACTTCATTTTCTTTTATTAACCCTGTTTTGTAGTCTATTATTCTTATAATATCATTTCGTTTATCAATCCTGTCAACTATTCCTTTTAGTTTAATTGAAGTTTTTAAATCTAGAATTTCTAAAGGTATTTCCATTTTTTTTTCTAAAGCAATTAAGATTATTTCATTACCCATTTCTAAATCTTTTATTTCCATGTTTATGAAATTTTTCAAAGAATTTTTGACAACTTCAAATGCAACCATTATTTTTCCTTGTTTTATGTTTTTTAATTTGTTCTTGACAAAAGCATTTTTTATCAAAACATCAATTGATTTTAAAGTCTTTTGTAACTTTTTTTTATCTAATTTTTGTCCAATAAAGGGCTGATATAATAATTCTAAAGTTTCATGAAAAATCAAACCCATTTTTCTTGGACTAATTTGCTCCTCGTCTGAATCCTGTATGTCAAGCAACTTGGTTAAAACAAATTCATGTGGGTCTTTCAGGTACTGCGCTAAAAATGATGGAGAAAACCCTTTTTTAGCGATCTCTTTTAATTTATTTAATAGTGTTTTTGATTTACCAAATTCAAATGATTTGTTATCAATAGAAAATGCTGGATTTGACTGTAATCTCTCAATATTATGGCTGTGTTCTTGTTCGAGTTGATGAATAAATCTACTTTTACCGCCACCGTAAATACCCTCATTGTTATTGTTGTAAACAAGAAAAATCTTTTTTGCCCTTTTTATTAATCGATAAAAATGGTAAGTATAAATAGAATCCATTTCACTGTGAGTTAACAAGCCATGTTTTTTTCTTAAATCGAAGGGGATTAAGCTGTTTTGAATTTTCCCTTTGGGTAAGACTCCTTCATTTAAAGAAGATATAATTATATTTTCAAAATTTAAACATCTTGACTCTAGTATTCCCATAATTTTAATTTTGGCATCTGAATTTGGCTTAAATTTTATAGATATTTTATTAAGTCTATTCAAAACGATTGACTTTAACAGGTTTGAGTCGTAATTGAACGAAATATTTTTTAATTTTTGCTTTAAGCCCATTAAATCTCCAACAAAATTTTGAACCAAGTATAGCTGGTCTGAATTTTCTTTATTGTGGGTAATAATTTTATTTAGGAAACCTAGTAAGGCTTCAAATGTTTTTTCCAAAGATTTATGTTTTATTGACAAATTTTCTTGGGCATTCCCAATATATTTGAATAGAATATTTGAATTGGGAAAGGCATTTTTAACTAAATTATACTTATAGATGTTTTTTAATAACACCTCCTTTTCTTTTTTTTCATCTAATTGAAACTCAAAAAAAATTTCTATTATTTTTCTTAATTCAATAAAATTAGGCTGTAGGTTTATAGTTACATCAATGTTTTTAGAATTTATTGGGTTTACATTCAGAAGTGGCTTTATTAACTGCTCCTCACCCAATATGACTGCTGTTTTGCCATTTTTAATAATCTCAGAGTCAGACAAGATTGTTGAAATTACATTAGCCTGACCAATAAATTTTGGGGTTTCAATTATTGTTATCTTCTTGTCTTTTTTGTAATCATCTGAGACCCATTTAAAAGGTTTCTTTTTAAACCTATTCCAACTGTTTTTATAATTTCTAATAAATCTAGATGCGCCATGTGCTTTGTTTCTAAGAAATTCTTTGTCAATATCCCAATAAATTTCTGCATTATTAAATTCAAGTAACTCTTTAATTATTATGGTTTCAGCTTTTGTTAAAGCATTTAAACCTATGAAAATATGGTTTAAGTTAGGGTTTGCCTGTTTATATAATTCTAAATTATTTTTTGCCTCAGAGTAGCATATCCCTTTTGTACCCTCCTGATTTGTGAAAAGTGAATGCTTAAAATTTTGATACAATTTTGGTAAAAGTGACCAAAATTTAAGCTCATTTTGTGAATTTATTAATCCACTATCCCCCCAAAAATTTATTTTATTAATTTCTATTAGCTCTTTTAAAACTTTATCAGGACTGAGTAAATGTTGTTCTAATTCGCTAGTATCCTTTAAGAACTTTTTTCCCCATGAATAAAATTCATTAAAAGATTCTTTTCGATTGTTTTTTTGAATTTTCAAATATTCCTTGAATAGTCGAAGAATAAGTGTTTCTTCATCTATCTCATTTAAACCAGACATTTTTTTAATAAAAGAATCTATGCTTATTATTTCAGGAGCAAACCTTGTTTTTTTTGAACTACTAAGAAATAGTCTACTGAAATAAAAACAAGCTCTTTTATTTGGTAAAATAAAGACATGATTTAGCGTGTCTTGGTTTAGTTTGATGTCATCAATAACTTTTTGCAAAAAATTATCCATTGAAGTAAAAATAAAAAAAGCACCTGAACTTCAGGTGCTTTTTTTGTTATCAGTAATTAAGTAATTCCTTATTCTGCGACCTTAAACTCTACTCTTCTGTTTGAAACTCTTCCTTTTCTTGTTTGATTGGAAGTTGACGGTCTATCTTCTCCATAACCAACAGTAGAGAGTCGTTCAGCGGAAATACCTTTCTTAACTAAGTATTCTTTTACAGAACTTGCTCGTTGCTCAGAAAGCTTTTGATTATAAGCCTTTGGGCCAGAAGTATCGGTGTGTCCTTCAATAATGAAATTAGTATTAGGATATTTTTCCATAATTCCTGCAACTATGTCTAATACAGTAGTAACCATAATACCAAGATCTGATTTATTTAACTGGAAGGGAACTTTTGCTCCAACAGCATTCAATTCTTCCATTATAGCTTTCGAAGGCTGTGGACATCCCTCATTTGAGACTAATCCAGCGACATTGGGACATTTATCATCTTTGTCTAAGACAGTATCCCCATCAGAATCAGGCCAAGGACAGCCATTGTTCTCAGCTGGTCCAGCTACATCAACACACGAATCTACATTGTTTGCAACTCCGTCTCCATCAGCATCAGGACAACCATTCATCTCAACGGATCCTGGTTCGTTCACACATGCATCTTTGGTGTCAGGTGTTCCATCACCATCTGTATCTGGACAACCATCAAACTCGACTAATCCGGGTGTGTCGGGGCAAGAATCTTTACTGTTTTCAATGCCGTCTCCATCATTGTCAGGACAACCGTTGAAAGCAGGAAGACCAGGTTCTTCAGGACAATCATCATATTGATCATATATACCATCTCTGTCAGAATCTTTACCGCCAAAATTAACAGCTATAGAAACAGAATGCTGAAAATGAGGCCTCAAATCCTGCATATCATTAAAAGCATGCTTATAAGCTGAATTTAAATTAATTGAAACTTTTTCAGAAACAGGAACTTTTAATCCTGCTCCACCATTCATGGTCAAGGATTTTTGATTACCAAACCAAGTATAACCAGTTCCTCCTTCGAGGTAAGGTTCCATATTACAAAACTTAAAAGCATCCCCAAGCTTGTAATCTACTAGAATATCTAAGCTGGCTAATCTTTTAGGAGACATTCTGCTTCTTTCATCTCCCATTCTTGTAATTTGATTTAACGTACCCCTCAACCCAAAATTGAATTTTTCATTTGCATACCTGGAAATACCAATAGTATTGATTGCCGTTTGGGTGTTCCAATTATCTTGGATGTTAAAAAATTCGCTAAACAAGTGTCCAGTTGCATTATTATCAGAATCACTCCCAACCGGATGGAAATCAACGGCATTAACTCCAAAACTTACTTGCCATTGGTTATTTTTATCTTGTGCTACTATAAAACTAATGTTTAGCAGCAAAGTAAAAGCCAAAATTAACTTTACTAATTTTTTCATTTTTATAATATTTTATCAAATTGCTAATTACAAACTTAATGAATTTACTGAATATACCCTCCTTCTCTCGGGGTTTTATGAAATTATACCTCAATTACCTCTATTAAATCATCATAATAAACCAATAAAGTCTTTTCAAGCTTTAAATCCATTTCTTCAAGTGCATTCTTATATTTAACTACCTGATTATTGTCTAAAGTTCTCTTTTTTCCAGTTTTGTATTCGATAATAGTATATTTTCCTTGCTTTGACTTTACTAATCTGTCTGGCACCAGAATTTCTTTACCCTCTACAAAAATTTCTTTTTCATTAATTACTTCATATTCTTTGGAAAAATATTTTTTTAATTTTTTATTGTCCAAAATCTTTTTTGAAATATCGATCAATCTATTTGCTGTTATTTCGCTCAATGATTTATTGGATAAAAAGGCTTGTAATTCTTTTTCAAATTGAAAAGAATAATTTATTCTTGACATTAGATTATGAAAAGATTTACCAAAAGATGTTTTACTGTCGTCATATTTTTTCTCTACAACAGGAGGGTGGTTTTGAAATAAAAATCTATGTTTAAATATCCCCAGCTTTACTTCTTTCTTGTTTAGTTTGTGGTTGTTTTGAAACTTTCCCCAAGAAAATGACAGGTTTCCCTCAAATTTAAATCCACAATTTTCAACAAAAGACATGATTATTTCATTGTGCGATTCAAAAGAATCTTTTTCGGTGTAAGTTGAGATAACATAAAGCTGTTCAATCGCTCTTGTAAATGCTACATAAAGCAGATTAACGTTGTCTAGCTCTTCTTCTTTTTTTAATTTTTTTAAATATTTTTCTGCATATTCCCCGCATTTATATAAATCTTTATTGTCAGCAACCATCAGCTCAATTAGCTTTCCATTCAGCTTATAAGGCAACCATATTTTTTTCTTATTTGAAATATTGGGCCTTGAGTCTGCAAAAGGATAAATAACAATTGGGAATTCTAATCCTTTTGATTTGTGTATGGTTAATATTGAAATGGCATTAATGTCGCACGTTGAAATGTTTAAGTTTTCTTTATTCTCTTCAAAATAATTTAAAAAATCTTCTTCATCTCCCATCTTCCTTGATAAAAACCCAAAAACTTCATCCATAAAAAACTGGACGTAAGCATCATATGAAATTTGAGCTTGATTAGTTCTAATTAATTGCTTTAAGGCATCAAACAAGTCTAGGTTAACAAAAACTTGGTAGTCCAGATTAAATACTTTTTCGAAAAATAAATTTACATGCTCACTGGTTCTCTTTTCAAAAATCCTAAAAATCTCATCTTTTTGATTTGATTTAGTCACATTTTCTAAAATAATTCTTCTGGCAATTTTATTATTTGGGTCTATCCTCAATCGTATAGCCTCTAATAGTATTTTAACCTTAAACGAGCTTGCTAATAGCAGAGATTCTGATGAAATTACAGGTATTTCATTTAAAATTAAAAACTCTGTTACCATGTTAAGCTGATTCTTATTTCTGACAAGAATACAGAAGTCTTGAAAATTAGCCTTATTATCAATATTATTTTTAATTATTGCTAGACACTTTTGTAAAAATAAATTGTTGGGCGAGCTAATAATATCTTCTTTTCTAAGAAATTCAATCGATACGTATCCTCCTTTTTTTTGGTTCTGGTTTTGACTCGACAAGCTATATATATTTTTATTTTCTTTAAACTTAAGAGAGGTTGAAACATAATTAAAAAACTTATTATTGAATTTGATGACTTGGTCAAAACTTCTGTAGTTTTTAGGCAAATTAAATGTTTTTCCATGGATGCTGAAAGGGGTGTCTCCCTCAATAATAGAAGAGAAATTTTCAGGATTTGCACCTCTCCATCTGTAAAGAGATTGTTTGGGGTCCCCTAAAATAGTTAAACTTCCAAATGTGCCGTCGAGCTCCATCGACTCCAAAGAATGAGAAATAAGGGGAATTAAATTAACCCATTGTATGGTTGAGGTGTCTTGAAACTCATCAATTAAATAGTGCTTAATCCTGTTACCTATTTTTTCAAATATATATGGCGCAGGTTGATTTTTAATTTCTTCGTTTATAATAGTATTAAAGTCGCTAATTAAGATTTCTTTTCTTTCTAATTGTACGCGTTTTATCACTCTCCTTAAAGTGCTTAGCACTGACATTGGAATGATTGAATAGGTAAATGCGTTTATAGCCCTCCACTCATTGATGTTTTTTTCAATTACTTGGAAGCTTGAAAAAAAACTGTCTATTATTTTAGCTAATCGCCCTTTTTCAAGAGAGTGTGTATTGTTAAATATTTTGTTTTTTAAAAATAGGTTTTTTCCCTTTTCAAGGTCAATTTTTTTAAAATCTTTGTTGGCGGCTCTTTTTACAAAATTTGGAAACAAATTTCTATTGAATTTAATCTCATTATTAATTTTTGAAATTATTTTTTCACACTTTTTTACCTCTTTACTTATTTCACTTTCTATTATTTCTCTTTTTGAAAAAAGTTCTGTTTTTAGGGCAATAAACCAATTAACATCTTTCTTTTCAAGTTTTTTGGTTTTTTCGTAATATCGTTCATTAGTTAGTAAGGATGACAGCTCTTTGATGTCATAAGATATATCCCAAGATTTACCATCTGCCATTTTAAGATTTGCGAAGTCAACTACTGATTTTCCCATCGGTTCCTTTTTGTTTAGGCTGTTAATTAGAATTTCAATTGACTTGTTGATTATGGTTTCTGAATTTAACACCACATCAAGATCTGTAGCTAGGTTTAGCTCTTTTGCAAAGGATTTTATAATTCCATGATTGAAGCTATCAATAGTAGAAACTTGAAAAAAAGAATAATTATGAAGTATTAGTTCTAATCTTGTTTTTGATCTTTGGTGCAACTCTTTTGATGAAAGGCCTAAATTCTTTTTTAAAAGGCAAAACATTTCATTTGAATTATTTAAAATGTCTGGCTCTGAAAATGTTTTCAAAGATGACAATATTCTTTCTTTCATCTCTTCACAAGCTTTATTTGTAAAAGTTAGTGCTAAAATACTTTTAAAACTCTCGTTTTCAGAAGAGTCTAATAATTTTTCCAAATATTTTACAGCAAGAGTAAAAGTTTTCCCGGAACCAGCTGATGCATTGTATATTTCGTATCTAGTATTCAAAAAATTTGGCTATATACATAAAAATACATGATTATTTGCTAATTTTACTAGGAATTATAAACATAATACTTATGAGCTTTGAACTACCAAATCTTCCATACGCACACGATGCGCTTGAACCTCACATCGATAAAAAGACCATGGAAATTCATCATGGAAAACACCATGCTGGCTACACAAATAATTTAAACAACGCCATTAACGGCACCAACATGTCAAATCTTTCAATCGAAGAAATTTTAACTTCGCTTGACATGAGTAATATAGCTGTAAGAAATAATGGAGGAGGTTTTTTCAACCACTCACTTTTCTGGGAAATAATGTCACCTGATGGAGGGGGAAAACCAAACGGTGATTTATTGTCCGCAATTAATGATTCATTTGAAAGCTTTGATGGCTTCAAAAATCTTTTTGCTAAAGCAGCTGCAACTCGTTTTGGTTCGGGCTGGGCTTGGCTATGTGTGCATCCAGGCGGAAAACTGGAAATATGCTCTTCTCCAAATCAAGACAATCCACTGATGAATGGAGTTGGCTGTGGAGGCTATCCAATACTAGGACTTGATGTTTGGGAGCACGCCTACTATTTAAATTATCAAAACAGAAGACCAGAATACATCGAAGGGTTTTTTAACGTAATTAATTGGGATGCTGTTTCCAAAAAATTTGTTAAAAAAAAATAAAGCTGTTTAATACGCTCTTTTTTTTATCCCCTCGTAAAAATTAACAAAAGCCTGATTTACAACCCTGTTACCTCCAGGTGTTGGATAATTTCCTGTGAAATACCAGTCTCCTAAATTTTTAGGACATGACTTGTGCAAATTCTCTACTGTCTGAAAAATGACATTAATGTCAGACTTAATTGTTTTTTCCTTTAAAATTTGAGCAATTTTCTGTGATATTTCATCATCACTGAAGTTCTCATATATTGCTTTTACCTTGTTTTCCATTTTAATATCCGGAAGTTTTAGCTCGTTAATACAGTCTTTATAAGTTTTCTCTAAAAGATTAAATTTTTTTTCTTTAATTAGTTCTAATGCAGCTCTAAATGCAATAAAATCTTCCATTCTTGCCATATCAATACCATAACAATCAGGGTATCTAATTTGTGGAGCACTTGAAACAATTATAATTTTCTTAGGATTTAGCCTGTCTAATATTTTTAAAATACTCTTTTGCAATGTCGTTCCTCTGACGATACTGTCGTCAATCACAACCAAATTATCTGATTCTTTGATTGAACCATATGTTATATCATAGACATGCGCAACTAATTCATCTCTTCCGTTATCATCAGCAATAAATGTCCTTAGTTTTGCATCTTTAATTGCAACTTTTTCTATCCTAGGCTTGCTAGATAAAAGGTGATTTAACCTTTTTTTATTTATTTTATTTTTATTTTGAATTATTTCGTTGATGACCTCATTATTCATATAGTTTTGAACCTCATGCACCAACCCATAAAAAGAAACTTCTGCGGTGTTAGGGATGTATGAAAAAACTGTATTAATCAAGTCTCCTTTAAGTCTTTCAAATATTTTAGGAAACAGTAATCTTCCTAAAGATTTCCTCTCCTGATATATTTCAGCATCACTGCCTCTTGAAAAGTAAATCCTTTCAAAAGAACAAGATTTCTTTTCATTTGGAGGCAACACGTCTTCTAAATAAAATTTTCCTGACTTTTTAATTATAATACTTTTCCCGGGGTCTAACTCTTTAACTTCTTTAAATTCAACATTAAAAACTGTTTGTATAACAGGCCTTTCTGATGCGACTACAACCACCTCATCATCTTTATAATAATAAGCTGGCCTGATTCCTGACGGGTCTCTAAGAAAAAATGCGTCACCGTGACCCAGCATTCCTCCAATAGCATATCCACCGTCCCAATCTTTGGAGGCTTTTGTTAGGATTTTTCTAAGATTAAGTTTTTTTTCTATTAAAGGAGACGCTTCCTTTTTACTAAAACCTTCTTTTTTAAGTTTTTTATAAATTTTTGCAACCGCGTCATCTAAAAAATGACCAATTTTTTCCATGACTGTTATAGTATCTGAATCATCTTTTGGGTGCTGACCAAGCTTCACTAAATTTTCAAACAACTCTTGATTGTTTGTCATATTAAAATTTCCTGCAACAATTAAATTTCTATGCATCCAATTGTTTTGTCTCAAAAACGGGTGAACACTTTCAATATTGTTTTTTCCAAATGTTCCATATCTGACATGGCCAAGCATTAGCTCTCCAACAAATGGTGTGTTTTCGTTTGATGCTTTGGATGCGTACCCTCTAATTGTTTTATTAACGTTGTTAAAAACCTTTTGGATTGGTTGTTTACTTGCTGACCTTTCCCTAAAAATATATTTTTTACCAGGCTTAGTGTCGAGTTTCACAGTAGCAAATCCTGCGCCATCTTGTCCCCTGTTATGTTGCTTCTCCATCATCAAATACATTTTATTTACCCCATAATTTGTGGTTCCATATTTTTTTTGATAATATTCCAGGGGTTTCAGCAATCTAATCAGCGCTATTCCGCATTCGTGTTTAATCTGATCGCTCATTATTTAAAAATAATTAAAATTATCTAATACTTTGTGTATTTTTTAAATTCTTTAAGCCTGTTATTAGCTGTTTCTTTATCTAAATTTTCCATAATAGATATTCCGAAACCCTCAACACAAAACGACGCCATCACTGTCCCGTTCACGACCGCTAGTTTCATGCCTTCGAAATCAATTTTGTCAATTTGTGACAAATAGCCTGCAAACCCTCCAGCGAAAGTGTCTCCAGCGCCAGTTGGATCTTTAACTTTTTCAACTGGAAACGCTGGAATTGTAAAAAATTTTCCATCTTCAAAAAGCATTGCTCCGTGTTCTCCTTTTTTTATCACAATTTGCTTAGGGCCAAATGATAAAATTTCTTTTGCAGCGGCAAATAGTGTGTCTTTTCCCGAGAGCTGAATGGCCTCTTCGTCATTAATTATAATTATGTCGACTCTGCGAATCACTTTCATGAGCTCTTCAAGCACATTATCCATCCAAAAATTCATGGTGTCTAATATTACGCATTTTTCATTAACATTGACTTGGTCTAAAACTATATTTTGAACTATTGGATGTAAGTTTCCTAAAACTACAATTTCAGCTTCTTTGTTTTCATCTGAAACAATTGGATTAAAATCAGCCAACACGTTAAGCTGAGTGCTTAAAGTATCTCTTTTGTTCCAGTCGCTATGATACTTTCCTTTCCAATAAAACGT
>TARA_B100001093_G_scaffold124604_1_pt1 | contig 10910 bp, 10 predicted proteins | sample TARA_B100001093 | Tara Oceans TARA_B100001093 (sample SAMEA2623116) | marine metagenome | biome: marine biome (ENVO:00000447); feature: surface water layer (ENVO:00002042); material: "saline water (ENVO:00002010), including plankton (ENVO:xxxxxxxx)" | depth 5 m
CATTTTGATAAATATTTCTCAAGTTTGAGATTAAAATATTTTCCTCTCTCAGAGTAATTCTTAAAATCATTTCCACTCGGGTATCCAGGAGAAAAAAGAATATTATTTGGTCTAGTATTCTCGTATATTTGATTCAATGCATCATCTAAAGAGTTAACAATTATTTTTTTTGGGTGTTCTATACATTCATTAATATTTTCAGCATAAGAACCGAAAATATATATTTTCTCAGGGCCATCAACTTTGATATTTCTATACCCTTCTTTTTTTGGATCTCCACAAACTATAAGTGAATATTTTGATTTCTTAAAAGAATGTTTTGCTTTTTTTAGTGCGTGAGATAATGAGTGATAATTCGTAGATTTTGAATCATTAACTACGTTACTTGAAATAATCTCATATCTATAAGGAAGATTATTAAATTTAATTTTTTTTGGTTTTGATTCTGTAATCCACTCAAAAAGTTTATAAGGATCTGTTTCATATGAAATCTTTTGTTTTGCCATAAGGATTCTTTTCTTTGCTTTCTCGTATGAGGCTAAATTGCCATGATAATCTAAATGATCAATATCCAAATTAAGCAAAATTCCAAAATCTAATTTGTTAGATCTCATCTTATCTAATTGAAAACTAGATAATTCAATTATTGAAAATGTTTTATCATTATTTATGTAATCAAGCATGGTATTGCCAATATTTCCAATTAAATTGGCTGAATCATACCGCTCAAATAATTGACTTAAATGATAAGCAGTTGTGCTTTTTCTATTAGTACCTGTTATGCCTATTTTGATAGAAGTATCTTCTTTGAAAAAAATATCTAAATCTGTAAATACGTTTTTATTTTGATTATGTAAATTTTTAAATATATTTCTTTCAATGCCAGGGCTGCAAAAAATCTCATCATAACTCTTTAAATCAAGTTCTTGATTGTATTTACCTATATTGTCATCAAATATATCAAAGTCTTTATTTTGTTTATTTAAATATCGTTCAAAAGATTTACCCGTCTCTCCATATCCATATATAAGAGACCTCATGTGAACTTACCTTAGTTTTAAAGTAGCTAGAGCAATTAAAATTAGTACAAGAGTAATAATCCAAAAACGAACAATAATTTTTGGTTCTGCCCAACCTTTTAATTCATAATGATGGTGAATTGGGGCCATGAGAAATACTCTTTTTCCTCTTGTTTTATATGAAATCACTTGTATTGCAACACTCAGAGTTTCTATAACGAATACACCTGCCATAATTGCAAAAACCAATTCGTGTCTAAGAATTATGGCAATGATTCCAAGAATTGCTCCCAAGGCTAAAGAGCCTATATCTCCCATAAATATTTGAGCTGGATAAGTGTTGTACCATAAAAAGCCTATTCCAGAACCAATAAGGGCGCCACAAAAAACTATTAATTCTCCAGATAGAGGTAAATGAGGCAAATATAAATAATCAGATATTACTTGGTTGCCCATAGCATAAGCTATGAGACCCAATGCTCCTCCAATTAAGACAGATGGTAAAATTGCCAAACCATCTAACCCATCTGTTAGATTAACTGCATTGGACGACCCAATAAGAACAAACATACCAGTAACAATAAATACAAATGGTGACATAGGTATAATCAAATCTTTAAAAAATGGGACAATAAAAGAAATCTCTGGAATTATTTCTGCAGAGTAATAAAGGTAACTCATTGCTAATAATGCTATAAGTGATTGAAAGATTATTTTTTGTTTTGATGATAGCCCATCCGAACTTTTATTTTTAACCTTTAAGTAATCGTCAAAAAAACCAATAAGAGAAAATCCAATCGTAACAGAGAGAACAACCCATATATATCTGTTGCCAAGATCAGCCCAGAGAAGGGTTGAAATAACTAATGATGATAAAATTAATAGCCCACCCATTGTAGGGGTTCCAGTCTTTTGATAGTGAGATTTAGGCCCATCTTGCCTGACGTATTGTTCAAACTGCATTGATTTTAAGAAATTGATAATTGTTGGTCCTAGCATTATGGATATAAGCAAGGCTGTTAAGGTGCCTCCAATAGTTCTTACAGTCAGATATCTTAAGACATCAAAGCCAGGATCAACTGAAACAAGCACTGTTCCTAAATATTCAAACATTTGTAAATCTCTCCATTTTCATCCCTCTAGAGCCTTTAATTAAGATAACATCTTTTGATGTTATATTTTTCTTTAAGTAATCCTTTAACAAATCCTCATTATCAAAAAAAATGCCTTTTTTACCAAACACCTTGATTGTTTCTTTTACTAATTTGCCATATCCCAAAACCACATTAATGCCCTTAACTTTTGCATATTCTCCCACCTCTTTATGAAATTTCTTTTTAAATTTTCCTAACTCAAGCATGTCTCCAATAAGTAGGACAGTATTTTTTTTATATTTACTCAATAAATCAATAGATTTTTTTGTTGAATCTGGATTGGCATTATATGTATCATTAATTAAAGTTGAGCCTTTAAGCCATTTAGATTTTATCTGTCTTAACTCTTTTACTTTGTTTGAATTCAGCCTTGAGGCAAAAGTATTTAAATTTTGATCTAAACAATAGTGAACTGCAAAGCTGGATAATATATTTTTTATATTATGCTCTCCCTCTAAAGAAGTTTTTATTTGAATATCTTTATCAATTAGTTTGGATGAAACCTTAAAATGCATTCCATCTTTTTTGTTTCTAATATCACTTGCAAAAAAATCAGCACTTCTTGCCATCCCAAAGGTAATAATATTAATATCACTTCTAATAAGCTTCCAGTAACTTAAATGTTTCTTATTTTCATTTGGAACAATAAGATATCCATTCTTCTTTATGTTACTAACTATTTCAGATTTCACATTCAATACTCCATTGATATTCTTTAAAGTCTCAAGATGTGAATTTCCAATATTAGTTATTACACCAACAAAAGGTTTAAGGATTTTACTTAAATAATTTATATCTCCAATCTTGGAAGCTCCAATTTCCATGACAATATTTTTTGAGTTAGGTGAAGCATTTATTATGCTTAGTGGCATTCCGATCTCGTTATTATAATTTCCTAAAGTTTTTGAAGTGTTGTTGAGCGAGTTTGCAATAATATTGGTCGTGGTTGTCTTTCCATTACTTCCTGTAATTGCTATGACATTGCCCTCATATTTCTTAATAATATTTTCTGAGATTTTTTTTAAAGCATTTATAGTGTTCTTAACATAGATAATATTTTTTTTTCTTGTTTTTAAAAATTTTTTATTATCTACAACTGCTATTGATGCTCCTCTTGCAAAGGCCTCTTCAACAAAATTATTGCCATCAAATTTATCACCTTTTATTGCAATAAAGAGTGATTCTTTTTTTATTGTTCTTGTATCTATTGAAACATTATTGATAGGAATATCTTCAACAATCTTTAGATCTAAATAAACTGATAAATCATTGGAGCTATTTATAAATTTCATTTATAACCTCATGGTCACTAAAAAAAATTGTCTTATTTTTTTCTTCTTGTGTTTCTTCATGACCTTTACCTAGTATCACTAAACATTCATCATTAGATAGCATCTTAGTAGCATATATTATTGCCTCTTTTCTATCTTTTATCTTAACAACATTACCAATATTATTATTCTTAGCGGCATCTGCAAAAATATTTTCAAAGTCTTCAGACCTTGAGTTATCAGATGTAAAAATTACTTTTGAAGAATTTTTTATGGCTGCTTTGAGCATCATTGATCTCTTCGATTTGTCTCTATCACCTCCACATCCAAAAACCACTACCAGATTATGATAATAGTCTTTTATAGATGATAAAAAATTGTGAATTGCTTCAGGATTGTGAGCATAATCGATTATGACGTTTGAAGGTATATTCCATATTACCTCAGACCTACCTTTGGGTAATTTTAGAATAGATAAATCGTTTACTATATATTCCTCAAACATATCAAACCCAATTGAACAAATTGCAAATACAAGATTATGAATATTAAATTCTGGAAATAGATTACAAGAAAATTTATATTTCTTATTTTTAAAATTGTGATGTCCGTGAGGCGGCTCATTAATAAGTACATAAAAAAATGATTTATGAGGTGACATTTCCGTGATTTTAAAAAAAATGTCAGAGAAATTATTTTTATTACTAATTGTGGTTAATTTATAGTCGTCATTTATAACAAAATCATAATTATTCTGAAATTTGGAAGAATCTTCATCTATAAGTTTTATAGATGATTTCATCTTATAGATTTCAAACTTTGCATCTCTATAGGCTGAAATATCCTTATGATAATCAAGGTGATCGCTTGTTATGTTTAATATGGATGTTGAATTTAACCAGCCAATTTTACTAAGCCTTTTTTGATCTAATGCGTGAGAAGATATCTCGATGCTTATATTTCCAGCATCCTCAAATTTAGTATCTTTGAGAATATGAAATAATTCAAAAATATCTGGCGTAGTTTTTGTTGAAAATGTTTTATTAAATTTTTCATTATTAAACTGAACACCTAGAGTTCCTATATAAAGAGACTCATAACCAAGCTTTATAAGTAATTGGTGGCAAAGATATGCAGCTGAACTCTTTCCATTAGTTCCTGTAAATGCAAAAAAATTGTTATCACTAATATTGATTTCATATAGTGCACTTAGAAAATTAATAATCCTATCTTCAAGATCCTCTACATAGAATATATCATCGTCATTTATTTCTGCATTTGAGTCGTTATGAACAACCAATGATGCTCCTAAATCCAGCGCATCTTTTGAATATATGCTTCCATGTTGCTTACCTCCAGGTAAACCAAAAAAGATTGATCCACTTTTCACCTTCTTCGAAGAATTTGTAGCTTTAAGAATTTTAGTTCCTTTTTTGAAATTAATTCCTAAAATATCTTCTAGTTCACTCATCTTGAAAATATCCTAAATGATTTAGTGAGCTTTCAGCAATCTTTGCAAATACTGGAGCTGCAACTGAGCCTCCTGTATAAGAGTTAAGTCCAGGACTTTCTATAGAAACAAATATAGTTAATGACTGATCGCTTATTGGAGTTATCCCAACAAAAGACGCTATATATAAATCCTCAGCATATCCAGATCCAGTTCTTGTTTGGTGAGCTGTTCCAGTTTTTCCTCCTACTGAAAAACCTTTTATATTTGCTGTTTTTCCTGTGCCATTTTCTACAGCCATTCTCAAGGCATCAAGAATATGGGAAGCTGATTCAGAAGATATAATTTTTTTAGATGTGACTTCTTGATTCTTAAACATCTGAAAATCTTTAATGACTCCATTATTTGCAAAAACAGAATATGCTGAGGCTATTTGAAAGGGGCTTATTTTTATTCCATAGCCATAGCCCAAGCTTGCCAGTTCTTTGTCTAAAACTTTTTCTTTAGTACTCATATATCCAAAAGAGCTAGAAGGAAAATTAATTGATATTGGTTTTGTAAATCCAAAGTCATAATAATTTGTTTTTAAATCTTTATAGCCAAGTTTTAAAGCTATTTTTGATGCTCCAACTTGACTGCTAACAGCAATAATTTCCTTTGGAGTTAACTCCACATGATTTTTAGAATCAATGATGATTTTATCATTCAAATTTAATCTTCTAGGGATTTCAATAACCTCATCAGGCGAAAATAATCCGTTATCAAGTGCCTTTGATAGAACTATAGGCTTAAGAACTGATCCAAGTTCATATGCATCCACAAGAGCTCTATTTTTTTGAATTTTTCTTTGAGGATTATTTGGGTTGTATGAAGGATAACTTGCCATTGCAAGCAACTCACCTTTCTTATTATCTAAAATAATAACTGTTCCGGATTTAGCTTTATTTTTCTTTATTCCTTCAGCAAGATATTTATATGAAAAATATTGCAAAGTTGAGTCAATTGTTAAATGGATATCTTCCCCTTGCACTGTCTTAATTACTTCTAAAGGTTGAGAAATGATTTCCTGTTTTGCGTTTTTAAAGAATTTTTGTTTCCCATTAATCCCTGATAAAAAATTGTCATAACTTTTTTCAAGGCCTTCTTGTGCTCCATCTGTTCCATAAAAACCTATTAAAGTAGCTATTTGTTCTCCTAACGGATAATGTCTACTATGCCGCACCTCGATCTCAAAATTACGAAGATTTAATTTTTTTATACTTAAAATCTCCTTATTTGATAAACCTTTCTTTAAAATCGTTTTTTTAACGAAGGAATCTTTGTTTACATCAAGATCTATATCCAAAACCTCTGCAACACTTAATAACTGTGATTTTTTAAAGCCACTCAAGGCATAGAGATCATAATTTACTATTGAAACAGCCAATGGGAAATTATTTCTATCAAATATAGCCCCTCTAACAGGGTTTATATTTTTGTATTTTATATATCTTTTGTTACCTTCGTTTTGAAGAAAATTACTATCAATGAATTGAATCGATAAAATTTTAAAAACAATTGCTACTAAAGCACAAATTGCTGAAGAAAGTATAAGTAAAAATCTCCAGTTAAATAATATATTTTTATTGTTCATCTAAAATTATTCTTTTTGGTTTCTTTTTTTCCATCAAAAGAGATTCTTTGGCAACTTTTTCAATACTAGCAGGAGAGTTTTCAATATGAAACTGAGTTATTAGTCTTAAATTTAAATCTTTTAAATTTTCATTTTCAACTCTGAAATTTTCATAATTATTGTGCAGAGTTCTTATTTCCCATGAAAGTTTTATCTTTTCTATACTCAAAACTAGGATGAGGAGTGCAAATGCCGAAATACTTAATATCATCTTTCTTGTTATCATATTTTTTGAAATACTCTCATTATTGCGCTTCTTGATCTCGAGTTATTCTGAAGTTCTTTATCAGAAGGTCTTATTTTTTTTGCAACACATTTAAAATTTTTTTCTTCGATATTATTTAAAGGGATATCTTTAGGAAAGGATTTAAGAGAAGGTTTAAAGAAGTTTTTTATAATGTTGTCCTCCAAGGAATGAAATGCAATGGTTACAACTATTCCATCTTTTTTTAAAATATTTTTTGCGGCATTTAGAGATAATTCAAATTCTTCAAGTTCATTATTAATAAATATTCGAAATGCTTGAAAGGATTTTGTTGCAGGATGTATTTTCTTTTTTTTCTCAGGATATTTTTGACTAATAATTTCAGCTAGCTGACATGTTCTTAGAATTGGTTTCCTTTTTCTTTCATCCTCAATTGTCTTTGCAATAAATTTTGCATGTTTTTCATCACCATACTTATATAAGACTGAAATAATTTTTTCTACAGGAGCTTTATTTAGCCAGTCTGAAAGTGAATTACCCTTTGTATTATCAAAGCGCATATCAAGAGGGCCGTCTTTATTGAAGCTAAAACCTCTGTTTGGGTTATCAAAATGAGTTGAGCAAGTTCCTAAGTCATAGATAATCCCGTCTATACTTTCAGCTTTGAAGTACTTATTAAGGTTTTTAAACGAGTCATGATAGATTTTGAAATTACGTTCTTTAAATTTTGAAGCAAATTTCACAGCCTCAATATCTTTATCAAATGCTGTTAGAGAACCTTTAATCGAAATTTTTTTTAAAATTAAATCTGAATGACCGCCCCTGCCAAATGTCCCATCAATGTAGAATCCACTTTTATCACGAATTAAGAAATCAATAGACTCTTCCAGTAAAACTGGAAAATGAAGCATATTAATCTACTTGCTTTCTCATAAAAGTCGGCACATCAAGGAAATCAATTTCCTCTGCAGACGACGTGCCAACTTCCTGATTAGTTCTATCTTTGTTTAAACCGACTGGATTTAGTTTCATAGTGGGCTCATTATCAATAACCAATGATGGAGCTCTTTGATCTACTCCCGTCGCCACAATGGTTACTTGAAGGTCATCCCCAAAACTATCGTCATAAACAAGACCATAAATGATATTTGCATCTTCGCTGACAATTTCATCCACTATATCTGCAACTTCGGATTGGTCTCCAAGAGTAGGTTTTTTGGCTGTTATATTAACTAAAACACCACGTGCATTTTTAAGATTTATGTCTTCAAGTAATTCACTTTTTACAGCCTTTGTTCCAGCTACTTCTGCTCTGCTCTTTCCACTTGCTCTTCCGGTGCCCATCATAGCTATACCTTTTTCTGACATAACAGTTTTTACGTCAGCAAAATCAACATTGATATGTCCTTTTTTCATAATGATATCTGAAATACCCTGAACAGCTCCTCTCAGGACATCATCAGCTTTTGCAAAAGCTTCTTGCATTGGAGTTTCTTCTCCTAAAATTTCATATAATTTTTGATTAGGGATTGTTACAAGACTATCTACTTCTTCAACTAGGGCGGCTAATCCTTTCTCAGCAGAACCCATTCTTCTTTTTCCTTCAAATTTAAAAGGTTTAGTAACAACAGCTACTGTTAATGCGCCAAGTTCTTTGGCAATAGATGCAATAACAGGAGCAGCTCCTGTCCCTGTACCGCCGCCCATTCCTGCTGTAATAAAGACCATATCAGCGCCTGTTAACAATTCCTCGATTGCAGTTCGATCACTTTCAGCAGCTTTTCTTCCAATATCAGGATCTGCTCCTGCTCCAAGCCCCTTTGTTAATCCATTACCTAATTTTATAGTTATCGCGTCCTTGGTTGCATTAAGAGCTTGTGTATCAGTGTTTGCGCAAATAAAATCAACTCCCTCAATATCGTGGCTTATCATATGAAGGACTGCATTGCCTCCACCTCCACCAACGCCAACAACCTTGATTTTTGCGTTTTCTACTTCTTGCTCAATAACTTCAAAATTCATTTTTTTCCCCTAATTAAAATGACATAGATTTAATACTTTCTGGAAGAACAACATCCAGAATCTCTGTAGACAAAGAACCTCCGGTTTGTCTCATTTCCCAACTTTTTGTGTTCCATATTTCAAATTTGTTTCCCATGCCTACTAAAGCTATTTGTTTTTGATCTTCAATTTCTGCATATTTTTGAAGATCAGCTGGAATTCTTAAAAGCATTCTTCCATTAATATCTAATTCTGATTCGTAAGCATTTCCAAGAATTGTCCATTGTATATTTCTTACAATTGGATCTAAGCCTTGCAAAGATTCTAATTTCGAAGAAATATCTACCCATTCTTTGCCAGGATAAACTTTGAGAGATGGGTATTGCGGATCTTTTGTTATTACAATTTTAGGCTGATTCTGTAATTTAAAATCAGCTCTATATCTAGCAGGTATTGAAAGCCTGCCCTTTGCATCCAAAGAAACTGTATTAAAACCAAACATTTACAAAATATAAAGTCTTTTTACACACATTGCAACACTTTTACACACTTTTTCACACTTAATAAGTATAAAAATATCAGTATGTAAAAAAATGAGTTGGTTTGTAAGCCGGATTCTGTAAATGATGATCATCTATCTCGGTATTATGTTGCCATAATACTCTAGCAACCTACCCAAATCCAAAGCGAGCAGCTTTAATGGATTTCTATTTGGTTTTGCTTCAGGCTGGGGTTTGCAATGCCTTGAATGTCACCATTCAAGCGGTAAGCTCTTACCTTACCTTTTCACCCTTACCAAATAAATTGGCGGTATATTTTCTGTTGCACTATCCGTAAGCTCACGCCTCCCAGGTGTTACCTGGCGCCCTGCTCTTTGAAGTCCGGACTTTCCTCTAATTAAATTAGCGATCATCCAACCAACTCATGGATTATTATAATGATTTTTTATATTTCTATAAGATTTTTATATACATCTCTTTTGTTTTGTCCTGTTATTAAAGATATAAGCTTTGCAGCATCAGATGCAGATAATTTTTTTAGAAATTCTTTTTTTGTATTTTTATCTAAAATATAATTATTGATATTATTTTTTTGAGCGCCCTCAACAACAATTACTATTTCACCTTTTAGTAAAATTTTTTCTTTTTTTATATCCTCTAAGATTTCTGAGATGCTGCCTCTAAAAATTTGCTCATGAAGTTTTGTCATCTCTTTGCAGATTGAAACTCTTCTTGTTTTTCCAATAACTTTGATTAGATTTGTAATAGTTTTTTCTAGTCTTTTTGGAGATTCGAAGAATATCGATGTCTTATTATCATTTTTTATGGTTTCAAAACATATTTCCTGATCACTAAGCTTCTTAGGCACAAATCCAAAAAATGTGAATTTATCAGTTGGAAGTCCTGACATCACTGCTGCACTTATGACAGATGAGGGTCCAGGTATTAGAGTGTATTCAATTAATTGTTGTGAACATTCTCTAATAAGCTTATAACCCGGATCAGATATAGCAGGAGTTCCTGCATCAGAAATTATGGAAACATTCTTGCTATTTTTAATTTGATTTATTATCTCAAATAAAACTTTATCTTCATTATGTTCATGAAAACTTCTGCATTTCTTTTTAATATTAATAAAATTTAATAGTTTTTTGGTATTTCTGGTATCTTCAGCATATAGGAAATCAGATGATCTAATAACATCTATTGCCCTAAGTGATATATCATTTAGATTACCTATTGGTGAAGAAATAAAATACAACATTTAAATTTTAAGAATATGAAGTTTAGCTTAACATTAATCGCAATATGTTCGATGCTTTTCTTAACCTCTTGTGTGACTAATACTAATGCAGAAAAGGATAAAGTATTTCTTAATCTAGATCTTCAAAGCTCAAATAAAAATAAAGAAATAATTTTAGAATATTTATTAAAAGAAAATATTAAATTTTCTATCGATTTTAATAAGGAAGATTCATATGAAATAGATGATGATCTATTAAAATCAAATTTAAAATATTTTTGTCGATCTTTTATTCAGGACCAAAATGATCTACTAGAAACTGCAATATTTGATAGCTCTAATAGTCTCGATAAAAAAGTACTAATAATTTACTCTAAAGATTTTAATGGTTTAGC